>Ga0114959_10000409_pt1 | contig 40618 bp, 64 predicted proteins | sample C_130625_EF_Meta_FD_87317 | JGI IMG/M metagenome (GOLD analysis project Ga0114959, IMG submission 87317) | Freshwater microbial communities from Lake Croche, Canada to study carbon cycling - C_130625_EF_MetaG | ecosystem: Environmental > Aquatic > Freshwater > Lake | place: Lake Croche, Canada... | reverse complement strand
TTTCAGTTTACGAGCATTTTCATGGATAGCACTTCCTTGACCCAGAATGGAAGCCGCACGGCTTGCTGTCATCTCCACAAAGCCGCCTTCTGCGTCTTTATTGGGAATCTTCAGCATTACATTCGGATTCTGCTCTGCAAAGTCCAGAAAATTAACCGCTTCGTTTACTCCATCAGAGGACTCGTCGTTATTTTCAGAATCTACAGTTTCTGTTTCCTCAGAATTACCATCTTTAGGTTCAGCACCATTCTCAGGAGCCGCCTCGGGGGAGGGGTTAGCCTCTTGTCCCGCTGGAGGTGGTGAACTGCTTTCGGGTTGCGGATTGTTACGCTTGTTAGCGGCAATCATGGCAGCGATAGCATCCACTGGATTCACGCTTCCAGTTTGCTCAGGGGCGGTCGATTGCTCGATTACGTCTGACATAAGTTTAACTCATTTCTTTAAGGTTAGGTGTAACAGCTACTTTACCGAGATACTCTTGTTGTTCAACAAAGTAAATAAAATCTCGGACTCCAGCGACATAATGTGCATTAGTAATACGTTCATTGTCATCCCTACTATCTTCCAAGCGTTCAAGCATTTGGAATCGGTAAAGATTAAACATCAATGCAAAATCCTCATTTGCCATGAGGCGATTGGCTTTTTCGCCATTTTCAATAACTAGAGTTCTTCGTGTTGCATCCGCTTCCTTTCGTGAATCTTTAATTTTTGTTCGCTTGTTAAAGTAGCTTCTGATATTCAATACTAGGCTTTTCATTTCAATCCTTAATCAACTTCTTGGGCGCTAAGTTTGCCACGTTTAGCAGCCAATGATTCAAAGTAATCGTCAGTATCCATATCCTGAGTCTTACGCTTTGTAAATGCAGTATTAGCCGCAATTTCTTCAGTTTTTGCAGTATTAACTGCGACTTTAGAACTAATTTCTTGCTGTTCAGGGCTTGGAGGCTGCTGTGACTTGGCTTGGGCAATCTTAGCCGCTTCTTCCATTGTCGGCAAATAGCTATCCACATCCTTAACACCCAATACTCGCAAAGTATCTTCGTAAGGCTTACGAGCCTTGATAAACAATTCTGGAACTGATGGGTCAATCTGCATCATGGCTTGAGTAAATGCACCTTGAGCCTGAACAATCAATTGTTGACGGGTAAGGCGGTTTTCATCCGACAGGAATCCCAATGCCATGTCAATGTTAATCATTCGGCGGTCAATAAACTCAAAGTTCTGGATGGAAATAGCATCCATAAATGGTTTGCCTTGAGCGCATACGCCAGCCAATTGCTGAATGTTGTAATCGTCCGAATACTGAACCAAAGTTTTCCACACAATGTAGATTACATCCCGCAGACCAATAGCGCAGTTTTTAACCATCTCATCTTGGATAAGTTGGTTTGGCCCCATAGCCAGTTGCAACTTAAAGCCGCTATTTCCATCCTTCATCACTTCAGGATTCATAACGTCACTTGGGCTGGTCATGCCAATAATCGCCATCTTGTCGGACTCAAACCGCTGCATAGACGATTGGACATAAGCTAGGTTACCCTGCATTGCTCCAAATTCGTAAATGTGCTTAGACGGGTCAAACTTGCGATCCAAAATAAACATGGCAGATACGCCACGTTGGATTTCTTCCGCATCAATAAACTCTGGATTTACGCCGATACGGGGCGTAGACGCTTGCATGGCAAACGACATTTCAGCCCGTGCAATGGAAGTGGCGTATTCCTGCATGGGAACCAGTCGTTCAGCCAATGAGTAACCAAAGAAGTTACCAGTAATTGGCTTGGGACACATGGAGGCCAAAGGAATAAAGTCTACTTCTTTGACATACAAAACATACGAGCCGGAGAAGCAAACTTCAATGATTTCTTCTTCGCCATCGTTATCTACGTCTTTGCGAATCCATGCGGTAGTCAGCATAATGACTCGGCTGTAGCGGTCAGCGCCAGCAGAAGCAATTACACCTTGGCCTGGAACGGGAGTTGAGTCACGGGCATGAAGAGCCAAATCGTTTTCCAAAGCGCCAGCTTGGTATGCTCCGGCAGGGCCGTAAGCAGCGTGATCTGCCAGTTTCTCAAGGTCAACGTATGGGAACTGCGCTTTGCACTCATGGATCGTCATTGGATCGTAAAAGCCAACAAAGTCTTGGTCTTGAATGCCAGAGATTGTTGGGTTGCAAACAAAGTAATGTTGAGCAACGTGTTTGACTCGGACGGTTGTAGAGTATCCAGTAAGTTTGTACTTGGCCTTGTAAACCTTGTTTTTATTTAAGGCATCAGTCAAGTCTTCGCTAGTAGGAGCGCCATTGGCTGCGGCTTGCTCAATTGCACCTTGTAGGTCAACATCTGCCAGTTTCATTTCTTGGCGTTTGGCAGTAAGACCTTTTTCACCAGCCATTGTTTCAAAGACCCGCAATTGGTCTTTAGTGCCGGTAACTTCCTTGTACTGCGTAATAGGTTCACGCACGGGAGAAACCATCACAATGCCGTTTTTGTGCAACAAGGAATCTTGCGCCCAATCCCGAATAATCTGATAGGAATCATTGCGACTGTTAAGCATATACTTAACCATCTCTGTCGCTTGATTGGACTGGTCTGTGTCTTGTTCGCTAAAGCGTTCAAACTCAAAGTTAACCTTGCCGTTTGGCATCAGGCACTTGGTAATGATGGCTGTAGCGTAATCAACGCCAGGTGTGACTACAGGGTGAATGTAATCAATGCCTCGGATTGGTTCTGTTGAGTTACTTACCGGAATATTCAGGTAGTGGTAATCAGAAAGGCGGTTGAAAGTGTTCTTAGCTTGCGTCAATCGCAAGTAATCCACCATCTTCAAATAAACTTCATGGGCGACTTGGAACTCAATGCCCTTATTACCGGCAGGAGCCTCAATGTAGGGGACAATCAGATTTTGTTTATCAAGCATTTTGTATCCTATATTCGCTGGACTTTGCCGTCCAAGGCTTCTGGTCTGCGTCTTGCAAAAGTATTAGCGCGGCTAACCATTGATTCACCATGACCTTGAATTAATGCGAGTATACCAATACGAGCAGAATCTATGTGGTCATCTTTACCAAGGAACTTACCGGCATCGTCAATGGCGTAGTTTCTGGCTTCATCCAAAAACTCCACGCAAGATTCATTAATCATAAAAGTCCCACGTTCCATTCCGGTACGCATGACGTTAATACCATAGGAAATGTGGTTTGTAACCTTGCCTTGATCGTTTGGCGGGTTAAGAATAGCGCCAGGAATGCAATTTAGATTGTAATTGTCTTCAAAGACTTCACGAACAGATTGTTCTGTAAGGGTATAACGACCAGCCGTGCCCGCGTCATGCGGTAAAGCAATTGGTACATTGCGAGATTCTCTGTCAAGTAAGTAATGGACGTACTCGTCAGGGGTTTCTCCTTGAGGAACGGTAATTTGGCGATGAAGATAAATAATTTCCTCGACAGGATCGCGGAAAAGGAACGAGATAACAGTCGGGTCGTTCTTAATTCCCAAGTCAAAAGAAATAAGACGCTCCATTTTTTCATTAGATTTAAGGTCAACGTCAATTCCTTTGTAAGTAGGCCACTTGAGCATTGGGAATACAACGCCTTTGCCTACCATTGGGATACCATTTATACGGCATTCACGCTCCCAAGGCATAAAGTCTCGGGACAATTGCTCACGTTCTTCCTTGGAAAAGAATGGTTCACCCCATTCGTTTTCATAGGGAATGTCGTTCCATGTAACCCGAACGTGGCAGTAGCCCTCAATGTTGTCCCAGAACTTGCGTACAAGCCCTGATAAACCCTTTAGTGGGGTGAAGGAACAGATAACCTGTCCGTTTCTAGATGCTGTACGGACAACAAGTTCTGAAAAAGTCTCATCTGGCGGTTGTTCGTCAAGGACAACGAGGTCGAGTTCAAATCCTTGCAGGTGTCGGACTTGTTGCGTGTAATTCGAAAAGTAGAGTTTTGATTTTCCACCGGTAATGTGCCAGACTTCAATAGCCAACACGTTTGCGCCGTCCGTGCGTATGGATTTTTCATCAATGTCTTCCAGAGGAATTGAACCTGTTCCCAATTTATAGGACTGCTTGATATCGTCACAACCCAATAACTTGGACTGCAAAGTCTTGGCTACCTGTTCCCAAGATTCACCAGAGGCCATAACAATGATGGGTTTATCCCAACGCTTGCCTTTCCAATCCTTTGGATACTTGCCTGTCAGATGATAGGCAGTTTCATAGGTAGACGCGATTGTTTTACCAGCACGATTAGCAGCAATCATGCCACGGCGAGAATATTTTGCGCCGGTTTCAAAGAATTTTGATTGGTAAGGAAAAGGACGAAACCACTTTAAGGTATTAAATTGCATATCTTTTGCAATCTTGTCCCTTGCAACGTGCATCGCCCTTATCTGGTCTTCATCCAAATACTTGAGGTATTGTTTGCCACCAGCAAGTTTAACCAAATGCTTTAACGCACGTTCTTTGTAAATGGGCTGAATGTAACTACTGGCTTCACTCTTTGCCATAGTAATCGCGCATTGTTAAAAGTATCTGGGCAGCAGAGGTAAGGTAGTAAATGTCTTCCGGAGAAAGGGCTTTTGCCCCTTGCAGGTCTTTCTGCAATGTTTCCAAAGTTTTACGAGCGCATACCTCTGCTTGACCAGATAGTTTTTGCCGAAAAAGAACAGCGTAGTCTTCCATTACGCCCAAGGATTAGTGACGTTCTTCTCAATATGAGCCAAGAAGTTACGGTCAATCAAGGGCCAAATACCGCCGCCTTTTTCGCCAATGCAGTAAGCGTAGATTCCGCGACCTTTTTCAGTAAAAGTTCCATCGGGACGCTTGAGTAGGATTTCTTCAGTACGAGGATCAATCCAACCATAACGCTCAGGCTGCTTAACGCCATACTTGTTGATACGTTCACCAATAGCGATCTGTTCAACAGGGCCATTGATTTGGTATGTAATAGCGCCGTTATCGTACTTATAGAAGTCGATTTGGACTTTGCGGTCAGATTGTGGATCAAGAGGATGGGGCATATTAGTCGCACCAAAGAAGTGAATGCGGCTATCAATGCCAGGCAAATCTTTTGGACGCTCTGGCAAAGGAGGCAACTCATCCTGCGGGATCAACTCTTTTTTGTCTACATAGGGATTTACATCACTAATGTATTCAGCGGGAATCTTTTTCCCCTCAAGGGCGTTTTTTGCCGCCAAGTATTGGTCTGCTTTTGGCTTACCAATTAGGTCTAACGAAATGTTAGTCTTGTCATACACAAACTGTGCCAACTCTTTTGCAGTTGGCAGGTCTTCCTTAAGCGATTCAATATCATACGTTGCCATAAAATTCCTTATTGGTTAGCAGGGGGTTCAATGTTATTGTGGTCAATCTCATCACCAACTTGTGGTTTGTGAAGAGCAATGAATGCATCGTGCAGGAGAACTTTTAGTTCGCCTTCGATAGCCCAAATTTTGTTTTCAATATCGCGTTTAAATGCTTCGATAATCATATTAGACCTTTGCGGGACGTTTGCCAGCGGTGAACTTGCCACCATTAATATCTTGAGTGTGTTGCTCAGACAGGGTATTTACCTTGTAAGCATTGTTGACAGAAGTCGCAATGGTTTGCGAACGCTCACGGCGGTCAGCAAGGCCATCCAGTTTGTCATTAATGCCTTTTGTAAGACCTTTGCTCATCTGTTTACCGCCAGAGATTACGGTTCCGTATGCAGACATATTAACCTCACTTCAAATAGTTTTTACGGTCACTATTCATGTAACCATCATTGTGGCAAGCGCCATCATAACCAACGGGCTTGGACAACTTAACAGATTGCTTCATAGCGGGAGCATTGTTGTTACCAAAAGGATCGCGCACCTTGGGAGCGCCTTGATTGCCAGCAGGAGTAGCCAGTTTGCCAGAACCGCTAGGAACAGACTTGTGTTCAGCAGGATGCTTGGATTGATTACCCTTGCGATTAGGCGCTTGGGCGTACAAGAAATTGGTAGACATAGGATTAACCCTTCTTTTTGCGTTTATCGTCAGAATCACGTTTCATTGCGTAAGCAATGGCGGCGGCTTGGTCAGGCTTCTTACCGGCCTTAATTTCAGTCTTAATATTTTTTTCAAAGGTTTTCTTTGATGTACCAGATTTTAGCGGCATATTACACCTTTCTAAGTGATTCCATAAAGTCTTCCAAAGCGTCATCAGCCGTAACTTCTTCTTCTTTGTTGATATTCTGAACGTGTTCAATCGAGATGATTGGCGCACGACTAGATTCAAAGGGAGCCAGCTTATCAGCGATTTTAGCCTTATCTTTAATATCTAGTTCATCAGATTGCATAGCCTCAATAAGAACTTCCATAGCCGTCTTCAAGGGCGGGAACCCTTTAGCAATATGTTCATCATTGAGTTTGTTAAACAAAGCACCATACTCGGTAACCCGATTAACCACGGATTTTGGTCGTCCAGGAGAGTGGCTTGCTGGTTTGGGTTCTTTTGGCAATGCTTGTCCAGTAGCCAGCTTCTGCGCCCGTTTCTCGGCACGTTTTTTAGCAGAATAAGCCCGAGCGTACTCTTTCTGCTTTTCAGTAGAAACAGTCTTACCTTCTGGCCTTATTTCGTCAAGCATTTCAATCCTTCTTCAGTCCGTATCCAAGCATAGGAGCCGTTGACAGTAAACCCACGCCGTTTGTGAAGCCTCATAAACACATCGTGTTCAGGTCGAATGCTGGTAGAGCAAATGACCGGAATTCCACAATTTGCTGCCCATAGTATATGTTGGTCAATCATTTCGTCAATAAGGCGTATTTTGAGCCTTGCAGACAGGTCTGGTTCAACATGGTGGAATTTGGCGTTGGAAATCTCTTCGTGGGAGTAGGTCGTATACCCAAACCTGTCAAACCAGCAGTAAGCCAGCATTCGCTCACTATCCTCTTTGGTTTCCCGACACACTGCCAAGAACTCTTTGGTCTTGTCAAACAGTTGGACAGTAGACGCAACAGTAACATTCTTACGGAATATCTCTTTGTTCTTCTGGAGAATGCCTCCAGTATCCACAAAGTATTGATCCGCCATGTTGACGATCTCAGTCACATCTTCAAGAGGATGCGCTAATTTCCACTCACGTTGAGATTCCATTGCAATGCTCCAAAAAAGTTTTGGGTAAAAATTTTTATACAGGGAATTGTATAGGTGTTTTTCCATGACTGCTGCATTGGGTAAATGTTGGGGTAAAAGTTTTTGTAGAAATTTTGGGAATGGGTGACCGGCCCCCCTCTTTCCGCACAATCCGCAGGGGTACCCCCTCTGCTTGGGGGGGTCTGATGCCAGGACTGGGGGGGTGGTTTAGATTAAATCAGGGGGAATGATTTACTCGGGGGAAGGGTGCCCGATCATTCAAAGGGTTTTTTGTTAGCCAGTCTGACGTTTCCCGATATCCCAAACCCTATGCGCCTATATGTTTTCCCTTACTGTTATGAGAGACAAACTAGGCCTGAGTGCTTAGGATTGCGCGGATTGATAGGCCAAAGTTTTAACCCGTGTCTTTATGGTGTCAGACTATACGTTCAGGGCAGCTAATGGCCTAAGGTTAAAGGTTTTTTTTCGATGCGCTTGGATTGTGCATTTTCAAGTACGTTATGCACTTAACGCATAAAAACTACTGTATATAAACACATTAGGGTTTTTCTTAGATGTGCTAAGTGGTTGATTTATAAGGCTTTTTTAAAAGCTGGCACGTTTCTATTATGCTATATAGGTAAGAGGGTAAACTTTTACCTTCTATTAACCTTTTGGAGCATTCAAAATGATCATTCTCTCAACCAAATTGAAAAACCGATTCACTGCAGCGCATAGCGTTTCATTAAAAAACATAAGCATAAATGGCGATAAAAGGGGTTGCAGCGGGTTTATATCGCTAGGTGATCGTATCGTGTACGTAAATACTGAAAGCTTTGGATCATTGGGCTATATGTATCGCACTGCAAAGCACTTAAAGGACTACACGGGCGAAGTAAATCAATGGGCCAAAGATATCGATTCTTTGGTTTTTGGTATCAATAAAGCACTTTCACAATAAATTTAACCTTTTGGAGAATTCACAATGACAATTCGTATTTCTGTAACGTCAAAATTGGATGGTATTCGCAGCTGGTCGCTACAGGCTATTGACACGTGCCCTGGCTCTATTGAGTCGCCTGGTGTGCTGGTTGATGCTTGTAAAGGCTGTTATGCCACTACAGGGAACTACAATTATCCCAACGTGAAAGCGCCCCGATTAGCTAATCGCGACGATTGGCAGCGCATTGAATGGTGCGACGATATGGTGGCCGAGCTTGAGACCGATCGTTATTTTCGCTGGCTCGATTCTGGTGACCTATATTCGCTGGCACTGGCAGAGAAAGTGCTTGAGGTGATGCAGCGCACGCCATGGGTGAAGCACTGGCTCCCAACCCGTATGCATAAATTCCCTAAATTCCGCATGGTGTTTGATGCAATGCGCCAGCTGCCTAATGTTTCCGTTCGTTTTTCCGCCGATTCTATTGACGGTAGTTTTATTCCTGGTTTGCATGGATCCACTATTGGCCCCGATGCAGCGACATTTCAGCAAATCAATGGCGTTTCACTATGTCGCGCATACGAGAATTCGGGTAAGTGCTCGGGCTGTCGAGCCTGTTGGGATAAATCGATTGATCTAATTTGCTATCCCGCGCATGGTGCAAAAATGATGCGCGTTATTAAGATCAAGGCCGCATAATTCTAGGGTTATCTGTAAACCCTTCGCGTGAGGGTTTACGGGCTAATCTTGGCCTGTTTTAGGGGTTTTTATGCGGTCACATTATCAACCAGCATCACAGCGCAGCGTTATCGCTGATTGTCTTTTTGCGGCCTGTATCGGGCTGTTTTTTGCCTGTTTTTTGTTTTTTTTTTGTGAGGTGACGTAATGACACGTTCAGAATATCTCAGCGCCCTGTTGCGCCTGTTGACCATTGACGAAATAAAGCGCAGCGCAGCACAGCCCACGCGCCACATGAGTAAAACCCACGTTTTATTGCACCATGTCGCGCTGCGCCGATTAGATGCTGATTTGACCTAAACCCACAGCCCGCCATTGCGCGGGTTTTTTTGTTGCTGTGCGCCTATAGTGCTGTGCGCTGCTGTGCGCCGATGCGCTCTGCTGCGCCTGTAATGCGCTGTGCTGTGCGCTGTGCTGGTGAAAATCAGAGTTTTCGCTGTGGGCAGCGGGAAAAACAGGGGCAGTTTATTGCCAAAAAAACATCGATTTTTGGTAATCTTGGGGGGTATTTGGCGATGATCGTCAATTCGACCACATCTGCCAACCGGATTTTTGGCGTTTTTGCAGGGGAAAAATGTTTGATCCCCCCCCCTCAAAAAATTTGAGTGCCTAATTTCTTTGCTGGAAAAAAGGCTGATTTTGCTGGCTATTTTAGGAATTTGAGTTTATATGTTGTTTGGTCGATCAATGCCTGGATTTCATCACATAGGTTTTGGATTTCACTATCCTGCGGAAGGTCTTTGCGTCCTTCAGAAAAATAGATGCCTAGCGTTACCAGTTCTTCTAGTCCGGTGGCTGCTGGCCCGTGGTAAGTCACGGGGAAGGTCGGAACTGTCTGGTACTTGCCCATCATGGATTCTGTCAGAGTGTCAACCAGATCGGACAATTCATCGTAAAACTCACCTAATGCAATATGTTCCGAATAGGTCGGGGCTTGCCAATGCAGGATATGGGTGTTCGTAATGCTGTGCAGCAATGTAAGAATAAAGTCGCCGATCTTATCCATGATGTATTCCCAGGTGTTTGAGTACGTTTCTAGCAGCTTCTACCTTCCAAGGTTTAAGGCTGATGCTACGGGCGATTTTAAGCCACTCCACGACCTGTTGGCTATAAGCCTGGTAGTAAATGGTTTCTTTTTCTTCTTTGCTGGCTGTGCCTTGATCCAGCCATTGGTGGCAGAAGTGACACCCCCACACCGTATCGGCATCTGATGCCTTGATGCCTTTGCCCTTGCCATTGGAGCCGGAATTGCTGTGACAGGCCACAATTGTGGAAGACCCCCCCGTGCAAAAATTTGGCACTTGTAACAGGCAATGCTGGTCTTCTGCTAGTTTTAGTAGGTCTTTATTTCTGTAATAGTCGTGTTTTTCAATCACATCATTCTCCAGCCAAAGTTAATCCTAGGGTGGATAAGAGGGCTTATCTCACCTGCTCCAATATGTAAATATGTATCCAATGCCTACCAAAACCATACAAACCAATATACATATCCAAGCTGCGCTGGACGGGTTAATTCACTTATACACAAGACCTAGTTTCCACCTGAGTTATCTTGTGCTTTACCAGTCGGTTAACCAACGCTGGTCGCCTTTTGCATCGGGGTGTGTCGATGTGCGGTGTTTATCGGGTTCAGTCCATGCAGACCATTTGCTATCGCGCCCTGACGGCCTAGAACGCAAAAAAGCCACTTTCTACTGCGTTCTAATGCTGCCACACTAGTTCCTTTCGGAGTAACGCATGAGAAAATGGCCTCATGTTTTGTCTTGTGTGGCAGCACTTGACGGGGAAATTATATACGCATTTCTATGCGCTTGGTATAACTTCTAAATGCTGGCTTTGGTGGCTTATCTTGCCCACATGAATGCTTATTTGCTTCTTGTAGTGCTTGGAAAGGCCAATTGCATTTAGTGCATACCCAATAAGGTGGCTCAGGACGGGGAGGATTAACTTGTTTAAGCATTATTCCACCTCATAGTTTTCTAAAAAGAATTGAACAAAATTGTTGTCCATATCACCATCTTTGTTTAACCGATCCTGAACCTCTTGAATGACTGACTTGGGATCATGGACTAATTCCGCTATGACACGGATGAGCATACAAACCCGTGCAAATTCTTTTTCGTACTGGCCTTCCACGACTTTAATTTCGTTTTCCATTTCCCGTACCAATGCTTGATAGGCTCGTTGTTCAATAGATTTGTTCATTACATCTTCATTTCTGTTCGTTTGGTGTATTCCTGAGTCTTCCACACTTCCACTTTCATCTTGGCAGCTTCCATCAGGTACTTTAGGCGCTCTTCCTGTTCAACGGCAACTTTCATTGCGCTCAATTGCTCAAGATAACGCTCATGGCTGTAAGCATACTGCTCCTTGGCTCCAAGGCTGCTAGAGTCAGATTCGTTCATCAAAGTGGCTTTAATCGCCTTTAAGTAGCCTTCAATGAATAGTCTGTCTGCTTTGGCCTGAGCGTAAGGCAAAGCGTTTTCTTGAATGAACACAATGGCTCGTTCTGGGTTAATTTCCATAAATTTCCTATAAATATTTGTCTACTAATGCCTGTAAACCAGCCTCTACGCTGCCATTACCCATCTCTTCTAGCGACAGACGTTGAAGGCTGTTTAAACGGACGTTGAACGCAGTCCCAACGGGTCTTGTCCTTGGTCTACCAGCACCTAGTCTTGCACCGCCCCAAGGCTTCTTAGGGCCTTGGAACTCTGCTTCTAGTCTTGCTTTTAGCCAGTCTGGTCTTGCTGCCATTTTTTAGCCATTGCAACCATATTGCTGTCTACGCATTCAAGTGCTGCCATTGCAATCGCTAGCAATGCATCATATTTAGCCTTTTCCTTGGCTCTGTACTCCGACTGGTAAGCAAGACGCTTTTCCTTGTCTCGCTGATAAATTGCTGCTTTTTGTTCTTTACGAGTTAGTGGTGACTTTTTCATTGGGTTCTTCTATGGTTACTTCTTCTGTTGCGCCGATATGGAATATGTCTCCATTCTCGTCTGTACACACACTGTACATCCCATCAATATGGTGGAATAAAAGAATTACGCCATCACTCAATTTGATTTTTGTATTACGCGGTACGTTATAGAGTTTCATTTGTATCTTTCTGATTTACGTTCCCATTCAATCAAGCGGAGTCGGTCGGTGTTGTCCATCCATGAGCCATCGTCTTCACAAGAGCCGCTATACCGGCGGTGTGGGAACTTGTATGCATGGCAGGTGCAAGGCTTGTCTTTGCGCTCTTGGCGCTGCTTATCCAGTAGGTCTAGGACGTTCATAGATGCTCCGCAATGTTGTCGCATTCCACGAAGATCACATCGTATGGGATGTCATCAAGAACTTTATCGATGGCCTGGTCTGCGCTATCAGCTTCCACTTGATGAGTCTCAATCCACTTCTTAGCCTTGGGGGTGATATAGACTGTGTAAATCATGCTTTCACCTCAATTTTTACATTCAAGGAAGACATGACACGATCAAGGACAACTTTGCCAATGATGGTGTCGCAGTAGCGTCCATGTTGTTCAGTAGTCAAGCGTGATTCCTCGACAAGTTGCTCAAGAATCTTGTAAGCCTCTGCAATCTTGACAAGATCAGCAAGATGGATGGTGGGTGTGGTCATAAAGTAGCTCCAAAAAACGCTGTGAAGTAACAGCATGGCGCTATCTTAATGCCAAACTTTGACCTTTTGCAAACTTTTTACTAGGTGTTTACCCTAGTATTTTTTGTCAAAAGTTGTGCTAGTCTTACGGCATGAATGAAAAAAACGAACTTTATTCGGCTCAATCGGTGTTGAACAAAGCATCCGATTACGCCTTTACACACTCAGAGAAACATGACCGTGAAGCCTCTGTAGTAGCAGTGCTAGTCCGAGCAATCGAACTGGCTACCGGTCGGAAAGTAAACATGGAGCGAATGTATGACATACACGACACTTAAAGAAATCCAGTGCGAGGGGAAGCATCCCTATCCCACTAGAAATCTTGCCCAAGGGACGATAGACAGACGAAGGATGGGTGGGCCACCATTGGAATCCTATCAATGTTCCCATTGTGGTTTCTACCACGTTGGACACGCGCAGCCCAAGAAGCAAAAGTTGCAAAAGTTTAGGGCTGAATAATGCACTTTTATCCATTCAACATTGGGGACTACTACAGTCACACTCGGCATTTGTCCGAAATAGAAGACATTGCTTATCGTAGACTGTTAGATGCTTACTATCTCGCTGAACGTCCGTTGAACAGCGGCATTGCTTCTGTAGCACGGCAAGTAAATATGCGTGATTGGGAAGAAGAAGTTGGTGTCGTTTTGCATGAATTTTTCGTGCTTACAGAGGCCGGTTGGGTCAACGAACGAGCCGACATTGAAATAGCCCGTTACAGAGCGAAAATCGAGCAAGCATCTAAGGCTGGAAAGCTGTCTGCGGAGCGTAGATTTAACAAGCCTTCAACGGACGTTCAACTAAACAAGAAACAAGAAACAAGAAACAATAGTAAGGCAATCACACCGCCTGACGGCGTTTCTGTTGAAGTTTGGAACGAATTTGTGACTCACCGCAAGGCCAAGAAAGCCAGAGTCACTCCACTTGTGATCGACGGCATTGCCAAACAAGCAGCGAAGGCTGGATGGACACTAGAAAACGCCTTGAAGGAAATCATTGTTCGAAATTGGCAGTCCTTCAATGCCGATTGGGTCAAAGATAGCAAAGCAACGTATACACCAATGAAAGGAATTTTATGAACGAACGAGACAACGAGCTTTGGAAACAATCCTTGTACGATGGTGACAGAGCAGAGTCAACAATAGCTCATTTTGCTGAACTCATCCGTGCCGATGAGCGTGAGCGTATCAAGGCTGCAAACGCGCCGGAGATTGAACGTATCAATGTCCACCTTAAAAGCCTAGAAGACGCCGTTCTGGACGAGCGTGAGGCTTGTGCGAAGTTAGCAGATGAAATTGACCCCGTTTGGGAATCTCTTTCTTTCGCAATCCGAGCAAGGGGGAACACATGAAAAACAATGACTTAATACAAACAATTGGCGGGGTTTGGAACGAGCAACCTCATTGGCCAGTTTTGTACTGGGGTACAGGTGTAGCCGAAGGCGTCAAATGGCTTGAGTTGATAGCCGATGACTGGACATATACGTTCAAAACAACAGGGCAGAAATTCTCCGCGATAAACCTAAACTTGCCTTACGGCCCAATTAAGAATGTTCGCCGACAAGACATGATTGTTTCTATCCAAGAAAGGGGGAACACATGAAAGGTCATGAGAAGATCATCAACTTGCGGATGCAGGGCAAGGTTCCCGAACTGGTTTACTTGGATGACTTTGAAAGCGCATTGGCAGATTGGGAAGAGATGGGAACCAATCCTGTTGTTACTTTGACCAACGATGTACCAGAAGCCCTTGATTTGCGCTTCTTGTTCGGTCTAAGGGTGAGTGTCACCAGCAGGTCAGAAGATCGTGCAAAACGCCTGTTTAACGCCTGCAAAGTGGCAAAGGCTAAATGGGTTGGTGCAAGCCATACCGAAATGCATGGTGAACGAGTAACAACAGGATGGATGGAGTTGTATTGTGGCTAAAGTTTTAATTGCTTGCGAGTACAGCGGTACTGTACGGGATGCATTCATTGCTATGGGGCATGATGCAATGAGTTGTGATTTGCTGCCAACAGATGTTGCAGGGCCGCATTACCAAGGAGATGTTTTTGACATCATTAACGATGGTTGGGATTTGATGATTGCTCATCCTCCATGCACTCATCTTGCGGTTTCCGGTGCTAGACATTTTGCTGCTAAACAAGCAAGCGGTGTTCAGCAAGAGGCTTTAGCATTTGTTCAAGCCCTATTGGATGCACCGATTCCGTTTATTGCTCTTGAGAACCCGATTAGCATCATTAGCAGTCGTATCCGCAAACCAGACCAAATCATTCAGCCTTGGCAGTTTGGTCATGGTGAAACGAAAGCCACTTGTCTTTGGTTGAAAAACTTGCCAAAGTTAGTGCCTACAGAAATTGTGGAGGGAAGAGAGGCTAGAGTTCACAAAATGCCACCTAGCCCATTACGCTGGAAATTGCGTTCAACAACTTATAAAGGCATAGCACAAGCAATGGCAAAACAATGGAGTGCTAATGGCTAATTTCATTCCTGACAACATTGACTTTTCGCAGTACCTTGCGGAGACGGACAGTAAGCAGAATGTCAAATCTGCCAATCTCTACATTCCGTCCATCAAAGAACGGATGAGAAGCATCTCTAAAGAGAAAAAACTTTGGATGCCTTGGGAGAAGACACGGGAATCGTTCTACTATCGACCTGGTGAGATGACTGTCTATGCTGGCATGAACGGCCACGGCAAGTCTCAAGTAACGGCACAGATTGCTATGTCTCTGATGCAACAGGGCGAGAAGGTCTGCATGGCATCGTTTGAGATGAAACCCATTGAAACCATTCGCTTGATGAGCCGAATGTACATTGGCACGAATCCGTTCACAGAGGAGTACCAAAACGAAGAAGGCTTTGCGGTACTGGATGCCCTGTTTGACAAGTTCGGTGAGTGGTCAAATGACAAACTTTGGATTTATGACCAGATGGGCACGACCAACGTAGAAACAGTCGTTGGAATGACCCGATATTGTGGCAAAGAACTTGGCATAACTCATGTGTTTATTGACTCACTTATGAAGGTTGTTGGCTCTGAAGATGACATGAATGGGCAGAAGCAATTTGTTGGCGAATTGTTCAGCATAGCCAAGGATTTGCAACTGCACATACACTTGATACACCACATCCGAAAGCCTCAAAATGAAGCAGCATTGCCTGATAAATATGACCTAAAAGGCAGTGGTTCCATATCGGATCAAGTAGACAACATCTTTACTGTGTGGCGTAACAAGGGCAAAGAAGACGATATGCGGAACGCTGGAAAGTTTGGTGGCAAGTCTGGTGAACACGATGGAATTTTGAAGTGCTGCAAGCAACGGCACTATGAAGGTTCAGGTGATGGTGAACCGGCAATTGGTCTGTGGCTGCACAAAGACAGCGCACAGTTTTTAGGTAGTGCAACCGATTCACCGGCAGTCTATGAGTGACCAAGCCCAGCTAGAGAAAGCAGAAGCACGAATCCTAGTGCCGTCCTACTATCGAACAGTAGAACTCATTGGGAAACCTGCTGCTGCCCTTTGGTTGACCAAGCAGATTAGACGCATTGAGAAGATGTACGGCCCAGGCTTTGAAGCCCGATGCCGTGCATATATGAGGGAAATAGATGATGAGGAATTGCTATGACATTGCAGATTGAATTTACAGTCTTAGGCGACCCAAAAGGCAAGGGAAGGCCAAGGTTCTCAAGAGTCGGTAAGTTCACCAAGACTTACACCGATGCCAAGACCAAGATGTACGAAGACAAGATTGCCAGTGCAGCAAGGCTTGCAATGTACCCACATGAGCCATTAACAACGCCTATAGCGATTTGGATGGAGATCAATGTACCAATCCCTACCTCCTACTCAAAAAAGCGTAAAGAAGCCTGTTTGTTAGGCGTAGAAATGCCTTGCAAAAAGCCCGACATAGACAATGTAGCTAAGGGCGTTCTCGATGCAATGAATGGGATTGTATACAAGGACGATGTTCAGGTGATACGACTGACGCTACAGAAACACTACAGCACAGAACCAAGCGTCTATATCATGGTTCGTGAGTACCTGCCATAGGTGAAAACCCCTAGTAAAAAAAGTGTTGTATCACACCCAAGTTGGGTTAGCATAGAGCCTTCTTAACCAACGGAGATGTAATGAAAAGTTTTGTAGAGACGTTTATGGATGAGAGTGCAGACATGGAATACTGCGTTCATTGTCTTGAACCACGGCAAGGTTACTTTTGCTGCGGTCGTCAGAATCCTTATCTTGAGTTCAAGGATTTCAGCGAAAAAACTCAATTGGAAATTATGAAAGAGGAACTACGCAATGCATACGACTGCTAACATTTTTAGCCTGTTGACACTTAACGTCAACGACCACACTGAAAAAAAGGCCAACCTGACGTACCTGTCATGGGCATGGGCTTGGGCAGAGGCACTCAAGGCCGACCCTAATGCTCACTACCAAGTACAGATGTGGGGCAAGCAAGGTGAAGAGAAATGCTACATGGACATTAACGGCACTTGCATGGTCTGGGTGACAGTCACCATGTTTGGCAAGCCAATGACCTGCCAGCTTCCTGTTATGGATCACCGCAACAAAGCAATCCCTAATCCTGATGCTTTCCAAGTCAATACCGCCATCATGCGTTGCATGACCAAAGCATTGTCTTTGCATGGACTTGGCCTGTACATCTATGCCGGTGAAGACTTGCCGGAGATGGACACAACACTTATTGACAACATTGCCTTGGCTATTCGCACAGCCTATGAAAACGGTGATGAAGCAGGAATGTATGGTGAATGGGAATCCATTACCGACAACGATGTTCGGACGGCAGTGTGGCAAGCACTGAAGCCGGATAGCAAAGTACGCTCTGCAATCAAAGCGTACAAAGAGAAACTCACTACCACTAAAAGCAAATAATGTTTATCTCCATTAAACACCACGAAGGCAAGTACCCTTCATTCAACATCAATCTCCACAGCGAAGAGGGTGCAGAAGCATTCCTGTCTATCAAGGGCTGCTCTATCAAAAGCGGTGCTAAGGGTGATTTTCTTAGCTACCCTGCCCGTAAAAAAGATAATGGAACCTGGTGGAAACACGTTTGGGGCAGCGATAAGTTCAACGCTACCATTCTGAAGAAAGCACAACAGGCACAGCCAGCGGCAAAGCCCAAGGCCAAGCCTGAAATGGATGACGATCTCCCGTTCTGATTTTCGGGGGGAAAGCGGATGCTGGTACAGGGGACTGCGGAACGGCGGTCAACCAGACGCAGCGAGTACCCCCACCCATTTATTTTTATAGGATTTATATGACTACTTATGCCGATTTAGAAATGAAAATTATCCATTGGGCCGAGGCTCGAAAGATTATTCCCAACAGTACACCAGCAACGCAATTGCTCAAGGCCGTTAGCGAAATGGGTGAATTGTCAGATGCCACCATCAAAAACCACGAAGATGAAATTATTGACGCTGTGGGCGATGTGATGGTCTGCTTGGTGGTCTATTGCGCTTTGCGTGACATTAACTTGGTGTCTTGCATGGAAGTGGCTTACGACCAGATCAAGAACCGCAAAGGCATCTTGTTGCCCAATGGTGTGTTTGTCAAAGAATGAAAGCCGCTTATGACCTTGCTATCCGAGGTCTAGCAGCATTGGGGGCTTTCGCAGCCCTGATGTTTTGCCTTGGATACGCTTACGCATCTATCCCTCTAGTGCTGTCTAAGACTTGCACACCATCATTTATAGATAAATTAATCAAATGATTCTTCAAGCCGGAAACCCAGACGCAATGAAACGCAAAGCAATGCGCGTCAACAAACAAGCAACTTTGTCATCATTTAACAATAGCACAGGCGACAAAGAGCAAAAGAAGTATCGCACAGGCTTTGTGCCTTTGCCCAAAGACCCTGATGCCGTACCAGCACCAACCATGAACCTGTGGGAGCGTCCTGTGTACAAGTCGCAGGAAGGCTATGTACGCCCAGGTGCTAACGATTTCTTGTCTATCAAAAGCAGGGGGTTGTGATGTGGCCTTTCCCACCATTTCCACGGCCTGTGCCTGCTAAAGAGCCGCCTGTTAAGTTCAATCCCGACAACTATGAGGAGTCCCCATTTTGACTAAAGAAGAAGCATTGAAAGAAGCCTATGCAGCCTTAAAAGACATTGCGGAGAATGCAATATCCTTTGAAACTGGTTGGTGTGGTTCGTTGGCTGATCATGTGTTACCTGCCATTGAAGCAGCCCTAGCACAGCCAGCGCAGGAGCCTGACGAACTCACCATCGCCTACATGAGCGGACTTCTTGACGGCAAGAAACAGCGCCCGTGGGTGGGGCTGACGGATGAGCAGATTACAGAAATCTATACCAAATGGGAATCCACAAAAGGAACAAGTTGGGCTGATTTAATGAGAGCCGTCGAAGCCAAACTCAAGGAGAAGAACACATGACTGACACTTTGGAAAAAGAAATTCGCAAATTATTCGGCGGAAGTAGGCATCTAGAGCGGGATGAAATTGCTGATATTTTATTGTCGTTGCTCGCCCGAATCCAATACATCGAAGACAAACTCAAGGAGAAGAACAGTTAATGTATAGCTATAACAAAGAAGTACGAGAAGTATTAAGAGCGCATCCAGACGGCTTAACTTGCGCCCAAATCAATGAGATCGTAAAAGCACCAGAGGGAAGGATTTTGGCAGTCGTTAAATCAATGCCAGACGCTTATATTGACCGCTGGCAGTATCGTGGCACACAAAAGTATCTTAGTGCTGTTTGGTGCGTTGTTAATGTTCCAGAAAATTGTCCAAAGCCCAATAAAAATGAAAAAACTACCTAATTTTGCTGCGTGGAGTAATAAGAACTTAGCAGACTTTGCTATGGAAGCGCATATTCGTATGATTGAACAAGAGGAAGCAATAGAACAACTTAGAAATGATCTAAAGTTTGCTATTTCAGAGTTACGAAAAGGTACAATTTTGGAACATAAAGATGGTTACAAAATCGTCGTAAAAAATGTGTAAGATGTAATCACAGCGGTATTGCTGTGGTTAAACTTTGGAGATTACTATGTTTTTTACTGTTGCTGTAGATTTGCCAGAAGGTGGTTTTTTTGAGTATTCCACCGAGTCCATTTTGCAGTTCTTGCAAGCGGTTCAAGCCTTTGGCAATACCGACATTGAAGAAGTGGAAGATGATGAAGTGCAGGAATATGAGATTCCAGAAGACATTGATTACTACTTTGCCGAAGGCGAAGAGTACGTCTATGACGAAGATTCTGAGTGCTTCTGCTGGTACGATGCCGAGCATGATGCTTGGTACTGGCTGGACGAAGAAGTCGGAGAGTGGCTGTTGGTAGAAGACGAAGCCGAAGCCGAAGAAGAATAATAAACTCTATAAGAACAAAAGGCCCATTTATGTACGCATAGATGGGCTTTTTTGTTCCTTAGAGACCACTAACATCGATTACTTCCCCACGGAATTCAATCTTGCCGTCTTCCCATTTGTGGACAAGTTCAGGCCAAAGCAGCTTGCCATCTTTGATTGTCAGTACAGCAAACCCTGAACGGTGGTTCAACGGGTTGCCTTCACCGTACTCAAACTGAGGGCCATAGGGTTCTGCAAGAGTACCCGTATCCACGCCGAAACGGTTGCCGTTGTAGTCTGCAAAGGGTGTGACCTTCAGACTGTGCAAATGACCCGTTACGATGCTTTTACCAGCCCCTACGGTGTTGTTGTGGGAAGCGTGAATGCCACCTTTATAGCGGTGTTTGACAATAAGATCATCAGTCACCCAAGTAAGCATACAGAACTTCCAGTCGGGGAAGTGGTCTTCCAGCTTGAAGCCAGGAGTGTTGACGTACTGCGGAGCGTTGGCAGCAAGACGCATCTCAAATCGAGCATCGTGGTTGCCCATCGTATAGATCAGATTGGCGTTATGACGAGCCTTCTTTGTAAGTTCAGACACCTCCCCCAACATTTCTTTGCAGGTGTTGAGTTCTTCAATCAGACTAGGTGTACGACTCCATCCCAAAGGTGGATGGCGAGAGACAGATGCACCGTCAAAAGCATCGCCATTGCAAATAACTGCTTTCGGTTGTAGCTTTTCAATTGCCCATAGTAAGCCCTGAAAAGCAGTAGTCCGTATCCCAGGCCAGAAATGAGCGTCAGAAAAAACAATAACTGTCCCATTCTCAATTCCTAGTTCAGATTTAGGTGCAGGTGGTGCCCAAGTTTTAACTTCTTTATGAGTCTCAAGGCTTATGTTGTACTTTTGTGCAAGATTATCTCTACGCCGGTAAACATTGCGGAGATTTGTTCCCATTACTTTTGCCATAATGGCAGGTGATTTATGTTGCTTCCAAAGTTCAATAAATTCAGCATCTGGCAAACTCATTACATTACCCCTTTTGTTGAAACTTTTCGAACGTATCACACTTTTGTTACGTCAACATGGATGATGAGATTGTTTGTACAGAAGAGACACGATTAGACCAACCCTTACCAAACGTAGCAAAGGTCGGGAGGCTTTCTAAGAACTGAAGCCGCTTGTCGTTGTACAAGGCAAGGATTCTTGCAAGTGGCGTTTCTTGTAAGGCAACGATTGTTTTGTATCCAATAACACCATCAGCCTGAACGCCTACAACTTCTTGAAGCCACTTTGCTGCACGACCTGGCCCACTGTTGATGGCGGCATCAAAGACAGCGTAATCAAGGCCAGCAGGAAGTTGGTCGCCAGAAATCTTGTCCCAATACTTGCGCTTGTACAAAGGAGCAACGTCTTTGGGTGTCAAGGCTCGCATATCGGCTTCTGATACGGGATGACCAACAAACTCTTCCCAAGTTGCTTTAGTGCAACCTAGATTGGTCATGCCGCCCGGGTCTTTGGGATGGTTAACAAAACCACCCTCTGATTGAAGAATATGGGCTAGTGCAGTTTCAAAGTTTTGGTTCATTTGGTTTTCATTGCGATGATGTTTTCGAGAGTCTTACCGCCAAAGTAGGCCGACATGATGAGCATTCCCCATTGCCCCAAAAGATTGACGTAGCCTTCATTGGCGTTGTAGCCAAAAGCAGACATAAGAGCAAACAGGAAATAGCCCACGAAGATGGCTACAAGGCTCAATGGGCGAATATTTACAGCAAGCCAACTGTCAGTAGCAGCATCTGCTTTCCAGCGGTCTGTGACGTTGCTTTGTTCTGTTTTGTAAATGTCGGTTTCATTCGCCATTTTTGCGAGTTCACCGTTTTGAGCAAGAGTAGCCAGTTCAAGTTGCGCTTTGGCTTTTGCTTCTGGGTCGGGGATAAGTTTGTCAATCAGCTTATTACCAATGCCAAGAATTGAGTCTAATAACATATCATTTCCTCATAAAATCAACGTATTCCGTAGTGCCCCACGCTACAAGTGCAATCAAAGCAATAGCGGCTACGATGTAAAACACCATAGACAAAGCCTCTTGAACTTCTTTGCGCTTTTTAGCCTTAGCTTTTTCCATAGCTATTTCCTCTGATTTACGCTTCTGAACAATGTTGTTGCGCTCCATAACGATGGCTTGCCATACGTCAGCTTGTCCAGACCAGATTAAATGTTGCTTGAGTTCGTTTTCAGCGTCTTGGAGTTGTTTGGCATGAAGGACTGCTTCAAAAGCCTGTGCGGTGTCAGACTTTGCAAAGCCTTTTTTTGGTGCTGAAGCTGCTTTGGCAACAACGTCTTTAGCCTCAAAGAACTTCATTAGGTCGCCACTCATGGCGTGAATGTCCTTGCCCATCTTAATGGCGGCTTGTACCCCTTTGATAGCGGCTTGAGCAGTAGCAAAGGCGGTTATGGGGTCTATCATTTGTCTTGCTTGCCGTCTAGCTTGTCAAATATCTTGTTCAACATATCTTTGATATCACGCATATCGGAACGGTAATCGTCTTTAAAGATATACGTTGCTGGTAGGTCTTCACGCAGTTTAGACAAGTCTGATTTCAGTTCTTTGACAGCAGACCACATTTCACGAGCAAACCAGCCCATCACGGAAAGACCAGCACCTAAAACCGCATCAATGATTTGTTGAGTTTCCATGATTGTTACCGAGTAGGAGGGGGAACACCTTGCATACCACGACCAGCACCAACTTTTTCTTTTTGGATCATCTTTTTAATGATTGCTTCATCATTCTTATTCATTTCATTGAACAACAAAGACCCAGGATTCATGCTTAACATTAAATCTTTAAGTGGTCCAAAATCACCCTTCAAAGCGGCTTTGCTTACGTCATAAGGCATTGTAGCCAAAGACTGCAACGAGTCTTTTGCATCTTGCAGACTTGCATTTACAGCAGCCTCATTTCCTTGATATTTGCGATAAGCAGCAATACCTAATGCTGGCAATGCAGCAGCAACCGCCGTTGTAGCCAATGCACTAGGAGTAACAGCGCCTTTAATGTAATCAGGGACAAAAGCTGAACGTGGATAAGCTCCACCTTTTTGAGTTACTTTGCCTGAATTGTCAGGAAAAACGCCAGGTTCTCCACCAGCCATTGTTGCAAGTTTATAGTCTTCAAACATTTGAGGAAGAACTTTTGGATCGTAAGGAATATTCTTACTTCCAATCATTTGTTGCCATACTTTAGGTGCCGCTTCTGGGCCAACTTGTCCAGCAATCCAGTTGTATGCACCTCTACCAATAACTTCACCTTTTACTTTGTTACTAATAGGGTTAGGCCGCATACCTTCTGGCACATTTGGAGCAACAGCACCAGCAACTTTAGGCGTTTCAACAACAGGGGTTTCTTTTGTAAGTTCTATAGCCTTTTCAACAGGAGTTGCAGTAGGGTCTGTAACCACTTCTGCTAATGTTGATGGCGTTGCTGATTTTGCTGGCGTAGCAGTTTCAGGAGAAACAGGAGCAGGTTCTGCATTTGCAGGAGGAGCAGCAAAAGTTTCAGCAATAGAAGTAATACCCAATTTTTGTTGAAGATCAGAAACTGTTGGCTTTGGAGTAGCACCTATTTGAGATTCAGGCGGCAAATTTTCAGCAGCAGCTACTTGTGCGGCAGCACCAACAGGATTTGCTTTAACCATTGCGGCTTTGCGTTGCGCTGCAATAAGTTTTTCTTGAATTAATTGCGCTTGTGCTTCAGCGGCTTTTGTACGAGCTGCTTCAGAGGCTGCACGTTGCGTTTCAGTTTGAACACGGGCATTTAGCAATGGGTCTTCTACAGGGCCAACATTACCTTGTTGAGCCTGTTGAGCAAAGCGGTTGGCTTGTTCGGCTTGTTGCAACTTTAATTGTTCTTGTTGAACCTTTACAGCAGCAGATGGCTCCAAGGCATTTAATGCAGCTTGTTTTCTTACTTCTTGTCTGTCTCGCAAATTTTCAAAAACTAAATCACCTGCTTTTTTAGCAACATAACCCGTAGCGAGAACAGCAGGAGGAATTGCAAGTTGTTCCCACATTGGAAGATCAGCATAAGACTGAGCAATGTTATTAAATGCATTTCCCAATGATTTAACACCGCTAACATTTGGTGCTGTTGGCGGGATAGATGCGGTAGATGGCTGGTTATCGGCAATCAAATTGGTTTTGTAATTTGCTATCCAAGCACGATGTTCAGGGTCTTTTGATTCAGATAACCCTTGAAGAATATCTTGTGGCCCCAATCCCCTGCTTAATGCTTCAGCAATTTGCAAATTTATATCAGCCATAATTATTTCCCGAAAATTTCGTTAAAAAGTTTCTTTTTATCGGTGGTTGTATTAGAACTATTTTTAGTAGGCGAAGAAGTTGATGTAGCAGGAGGCTTGCTACCAGCAGGTGTGCCAGCAGGCATTGCAGGAAGTGCGGGAGGAGTAACAGGCGCTCCATTAACTTGCTGAACAATTTCTTTAGCTACTGGAGCAGCATTAAGTTTTTCCATTGCCGCTTTGTTTGCCGCTAAAAATTCAGTGACGTTTTTAGTGCGTTCAGAACGAAGTTGTTTGGCGGTTAATCCTGATGCAAATTCAGCCTCTACTTCACCAATATTAGGAGCAGAGTAAGGCGCATTTTTTTGTTGATCAAGAACTGCTTGTGCAAATGCTTTTGCTGCTTTTGCTTGTGCCAATGTGTATTCGGCATTAGTACCAGCCAAGGTAAAACTGTCTGTAGTGGCATGATTTACATTGGGCGCACTAGTAAATCCTGGTACACCACCAGCGGCATCAAGTTGGTCAGCCAAGAATTTGCCTTGCGCTTTCAATCCAATAAGACGGGTAATAGCATCAATGTTTTCAATTTTTCCACCGGCAGCAAGCAATTGCGCTTCATTTGCCAAATTTGCCGCATTGGATTGAATGCTATTAGCGGCAGAATTACTTGCAGCAACTTTGTCCGCAATTTCGTTAATGTCTTGAGTAGAGGTAACTTTGTTATTTCCTACTTTAAGACCTTCACCTTGTTTGTATGCAATACCCATTACATCAACATTACCCAAAACATCTTTGGCATTATTCCAATCATCTGTAGTTGCAGTTCCATTTACAAATCTGCTCAATGTGTCACGCGCAACTTGCGCTTGTTGCGCTTTACTAGCGGTCAACACATTAACTTTAGCAAGCAAAGTGCGAGTAGCGGGATTAACAGAAGAACCAACCAAAGATTGAGACAATTGCTTTTGTTCATTGCCATTGTCAATTAAAGCATCAGATACTTTTGCGGCAACAGATGCAGCATTGAGAGTCTTACCCCAGCTTGCTGCTTGAGCAGCGGCAACTACAGGGGCAGCTAATCCTTGCGCTTTATATTGAGCAGCACGTTCAGCGGAAATATCACGAACAGAAGCAATAGGCCCAAGTTTTTGCAGTTCTTCAGGAGAAACTTTTTCTCCATTTGCCCATTCATAACGACGAAGATCGCCCCTAGCGTTATAAACAGTTACGACTGGAATACCAGCACCATTACGACCAATTTCACGAATGTCAGAACCGCCAGTAAATCCAGTAATAATGTCACCCAAATTTTGGGCGCTTAAAACTTTTTCCCAACGAGTATCATTTGAACCAGCAAAATCTTTACTGTCTTTTGGCGTTGAATATGCTTTTAATGCTTCTGCCGCTTTAACTCTATCTTGTGCAGTAGCATTTGGGGATTGACCAGCAACAATAGCTGAAGCAATAGGAGCATTTTCTGCGTAATGTTGAACAGCATTAGTCGTATTAACTCCAGCCAAAGCAGGAGGCGTTTCCCACCCAGAGTTATCACTAACAATCTGGGTTGCATCTGGGGTCATAGGAGCAATAAGGGTTGGCATGATTGTCCTTAACGATTGTTTTGTTCTACATAATTATGTTCTTCTGCTTTAACGGCTTCTTCAAGTGAGCCATATTGTCCAGCAAGATTAGAACCAAAACTTGGTTGCAATTGAGAACCAAATTGTCCCATAGGAATGCTAGGTTGAGCAGGAATTGGAATAGCATCTATTACAGGAACCTTGGGCGTGGGAGCAACAGGACGAGGTTGTTCTTGAGGCATTGAACCAAATTGGTTTTGCGAATTAAATCCCGCATATTTTTGCCAATTGCCATAACCTTGTCCATAAGACATAGGAGCAATGCCAGGAAGTTCAGGTACAAAAGCCATAATTTATTTTCCGAATTGGAATCCAACGCCTTTACCAGAGCCTTGGCTGGTAGAGCCTTGGGTTCCAGAAAAATTTGGCGTAGTAGAGGATTGGGGAGTTCCATAAATAATGGAAGCATATTTGGCATAAGCATCTTGAGGCGCACCAGCGTAACCAATACGAGAAGCGGCAGCTTGATTTGCGGCTCCAAGATTAGATTGACCTGCGCCCATCAATGCTTGAGCAGCAGCGGCACGATTTGCTTCAACACCAGCAGATGCAGCAGCAGCGGCAGTTGCTTGACGTTGTTCTCCTAATTGACGCAAATTGGTATCAGCAAGGGCTTGTCGAGAAGAACCAAGACCACCAGCACCCCCATACATAGCATTCTGTTGGCCTAGTTGTTCTCTAGTTGCTTCACGACCTGCTTGCAATGCGGCATCTACTTGCTGTTGTTTGTATTGTGGGCCAAACAAAGAAGCAAGACCAGCAGCACCACCCAACAAAGAAGCGGAACCTACACCTTGTTGTAGTTGGCCTGTTTGACCAGCAACATTAGAAGCGGTATTGGCAGCATTAGAAACTTGTCCAGCAGCTTGGTTATATACATTACCAGCACCAGCAATAGTGTTTTGATATGCTGGAAGTGCCGTGTTCTTCAAAAAGTCCGTTTGAGTTCTGAGCAATTCTTGTTGCTCTGGAGTCATCTGAACTTGCGTTGATTGATTCCCTGATGATTTGCCGCCGCCGATTCCCATGATTACGCTCCTTTACCTTTTCCACCACCCATTTGAGGCATGGTAGGAGGTCGTTGAATTGATGAATTATCCCATGAACCAGTAGTATTGGCATAGGGGTTTGGCTGACCAGTTTGAGCCTGCCCAGAAGTGGCGCTAACAGTCATGTTCCCACCATCGGGAACAAGTTGATTGGGGTTGGGTGCATTTCCTGCAATACCCTTGCCACCGCTTGGTTGAGCCGCTTGTTGAGTTTGCAAATTAGAACGATAACCTTGATCTATTACCGCAGATGCACTTGGTTCAGAATTGTTGGCTTGAGATACAGGAAGCGTAGACATTCCCTTACCAGCGCCTTTACCGCCCATTTGAGGCTGTTGCATTAGTTGATTAGTTGGATTCTGCGGCATTGAAGGTGTAGGTGCGCCCATGATTTATCCTTAACGAAGTTCTGCCCATAAATTAATAGAAGATAAAGTTCCCCCAAGAATATAAGTATTTCCAGGGGGAATTACAGCAGAAAGCATACTTTGAGCAGTAAAAGCATAAGCCTGCGTTTGCGAAACAATAAGACTATTTACAGTTAAAGTAGCAATACTATTTGCTGCACCACCAATAATGCTTATATTAACTTGTATTGGTTTTGCCGTTGTATTTGTATATGTTGTTCCTATAGCGCGAGAGGAAGTAACATTTTGCCAAGTTTGAGATAATCCCAATCCTATAAATGCGGTAGATTGTGTGGTTCCATCAGGAAATACAATTCCATTTGTTCCATCTATTTTCGTAGTCATATTATTTCCTTAAACAGTAGTCCAAACACTTCCGCTTGGAACAGTAACGATATTTCCAGTATTTATATCAATAGGGCCAATACTTAAAGCATTACTTGAAGAAGCCACGGAAGCATTTTGAGTAATGGTTTGTGGATTTTGTAAAAATGGCAAATTTAAGTACAAAGTATTTCCATCAAATACTAAATTATTAGATGAGTTTCCAGAAACAATTCGCCCATCAGAGTATAAATGAGTTCCAGAACCAGTCATTGTTGTCCCGCTAATTACAGGACTACTTCCAATTTGTAAATCACCAGCGGTAATGTTACCAAGATTTGCGCTTATTGCAGACAAAGAAGTAACAGAAAGTTTGTCTGAAGTAATTGTGTTTTGAACAATCAAACTTCCGGTGATGTAAGTGTTAAACAATACCCAAGATGTTGTATAACGGTAAATGGTAGCGTTGTTGTAGTTGTTGTAGCTAACAGTAACAATGTCCCCCGCTACTGGATTGCGACCAAGTAAGGCAGAAACTTCAGCGTTTGTTGGGGCCGAACTATCGTTTGCTACTCGGGTAATAACAAAAGTAGCAGCACCATTGGAGCCATTAGAACCATTTGTTCCATTTGTTCCATTGGAGCCATTGGTTCCAGCATATCCAACAGCATAAACAGTTGTGCTTGTCCAAGATGCCGTGGAATTTGGGGTTGTGTTGGAGTCAGAAACAATCGTATTGATTGCCCAAAGCGTTTGACCAGCGACAGCAGCACCTGGAAGCAAAGCCCATCCATTAGGCACAGAAGGGGCTGTAAACGAGCCTGTAGCCCATGTGTAGGTAGATGTGCCAGATGGGTAAGTTGACGGCGCTGAAGCAGCCCATTGGTAAACTTCTAGGACACCTACACGTTGTCCGTTAGCACCAGTTGCTCCAGTTGCTCCATTAGAGCCAGCAGCACCAGCAGGAAACGGAGTTGTAGAAGCCCAAGTAACCGATGAAGTTGAACTGGTAGATGTGTCGGAGTATGTCTGACGAATTACATAAAGTGTCTGTCCGGCAACATAAGTACCAGGTGTTGTCGTCCATCCATTAGGAGTTCCAGGGGTTGTAAAAGTTCCAGTTGCCCAAGTATAAGTAGACGATCCAGATGGATAAGTAGATGGCAATGTGGATGACCATTGGTACATATCCAAAACAGCAGTACGAGTGCCATTAAGTCCATTTGTACCGTTTGTGCCGTTAGTACCAGCAGCACCAGTTGCGCCATTCAAACCGTTGTAAGCAATTGCTCGAATAGGGTTAGCAACATCCGTCCAATCAAGAGTAGACGTAGTGGTAGTTGCAGAAGTATTTAACGGGTAAGTAATTGACCAAAGGTAATTGCCTACAGTTGTATTGCTAGGTGCGGTTGTTGACCATCCAGATGGAGCAGAATAAGCGCCGGTTGACCAAGTGTAAGTAGAAGTTGTAGTTGGTCGAGTTGGTGGCGTAGAACTTCCTGTCCATTGGTAAATGGTTGGGAATGCCGACATTACGCCGTTGGAACCAGCTTGTCCCGCTGCACCATTAAACACAATGGGCATTGTGATGGTTTTACTTAACGGAGAACCAAGGTTTGTTCCACTGACGGTTAACGTCACTACAACGGACGTTGCGGAAGATGTTGGAGTTACTACTACAGAAGATGCGGTAGAACTTGTAGGAGTTGCGCCAGATATTGCCCAAGAATATGTTGGGCTAGTAATATTAAACGGTACAGCACTTAAAGTTGCATTAATTGGGGTGTAAGCACCACCTGAATTTTGTGTAAATCCTGTAAACCCAGAAATATCAATACTTGATGCGCTTACACCATTTGTACCGTTTGTTCCATTGGTTCCGTTGGTTCCATTGGTTCCGTTAGTGCCGTTTGTACCGTTAGCGCCTGGGTCAGCATAAACAAATTGGATTGTTGCAACAGAAGCCTGTGCAACTACACCCGTACTGTTTTTGTACCTAACTGGAACTGTAATGTATGCCGGACTATTTGGCATTGCCGTGGGATTAGGCCATTGAGCATAATCACCAGCATCTGTTGGGTCGCCAATCGTAATGTTGGTTTTGGAAATATCACCATAACCCGTGGTGGATGAGTTACCAATACGCCATGAGTTATTTACAAAACCAGCGTTAGAGTCTGTTTGTGCGCTAGTAAATGGAACAATTGCGCTTTTATTTGAAGCATACATAACAGGCACAATGCCCGTAAATGATGGCGTTAATGGGCTTCCCGAACGGGAAACTTGAAGAATACTTGGCGTAAAGTATCCAGTGAACGAGTCAACAATGACTGGAATATTTCCCGATGTGACAACATCCAAATCAATTGACCCACCACCGTCAATTACCCATCCGGTATCAGGTAAAGATGTTGCTACCTGAAAGTTAATTTGTCTTCCACCAGTTGCTATGTAATATAGAAACTTGGTTACACCAAAACCACCAGTAACTAAATTCCAAGAGTAATCAGCAGGGTTAGATGACTCTGTTGGGTCATTGGAATTACGAATGCCGTAATACAGCCTATTGGTTGGAGAATTACTAAAGTTAGATGTTCCTGTAGAGTTATCGGCGTATTTAATCGCCATATACTTGTACAGATAACCAACGGTAATTCCAGTAGGGCCAATAATTTCACCCGTGCCAGAATTACTAGACAAGCCAGTTGAAAAATTACTTAGGATGTAATTAATTGCGCCGGATACATCCGACATTGACGGGTCTGATTCAAGGGCGAAAGGCATTAGAACGCATCCTCAACAATGTTGGCTTGCCAGTTCAATGCGGTCAGATTCCATGTGTCTGTTGCATCGTTGGATGCTACTTTAACAGAAACAGTACGAACATTGTTTTGCTGCGTAGTAACCCAAGGATTGTCCGTCACAATGTTGGTTTGTCCAGTTTGACCATAAACAGGCGTTTGTGCCGTAGAGTTTGCACCACCAACAGTAATGTTAATTTTTCCAGTACCAGCAATTTCCGGCAAAACTCGGTGTATATACACTTTTGACGAATACGGAACTGGCCCTTTATCTGTCTGCAAATTAATATTTGTTCGTTCAAACAATGTTGGAATGGCGGTGTTATTGATAAACGAGTTTCCAATATTGGTTTGAATTAATTGAGAACTTGAGGTGCTTCCCTGTGCATAAACAATAGTACGAGAAGCAAACTGGAAATCAGAATCAACATATTTAGGTGCTTCACAAGCATCTGTAGCATTCACAATGTCTTTAGGAGCATTCCACACTTGAATGTCATAACGCCATGCAAGCATTTTGTTGCACCAGCCGGTAGAGTTTAAATCAGGGTAATACACCTCAACCTGATTCTTTTGTGTGTTATTTACAACAAATATTCGGTCTGAGTAAGTTTGGCTCAAGTTGGCGAAGAAGTAATCACGAACTTTTTGATTGCCTAGTGGATTAAAGCTAGAACCGTCAAACACCCAAATGTCTCGGCTATCTACGCCATAGACGTATTGGTCAGTGTTAGTCCAGCAATTGTTGTTAATCAATCCACGACCTTGGTTGAACAAGCGAATACCAAATACAGGAGCCGTGCTGTTTGTATATGAAATAGGAGAAAAGATTACCGTATCCCAATAAGAACAAACGTAAAAGTTAGCACCTAAGAAGAAACCGTCCACAAGAGGCCCGCGAACAGGAACTTCCACCTCATTGGCTACGTTACTAAGGGTTGGAACCCAAGTGCCAGGAATGCCCGTATTGGCGAACGCTTGTGACCAACGAACAGTTGTTGGGTAATTAGCGGTAATTCCGGTAGACAAATCTTGCGTAATGTTGCCAGCAATCAAAATGTTGCCGACATTGGGAGAAGAATAGTTTCGTACAAAAGCAGCACGGGTAGCATTAGAACCAGGTGTGTAATTCCACTGAGAATCAGGTGTAATTGAAATTTCTGTTGCCGTTGATAAAAAATACATTGGATTACGCAATGTATCGTTAATAAAGAATACGTTGCCAACCCAAGACGTTGTAATGTTAATGTTGTCAGAGTATCCAGAAAGAGATACGTTTGGATTTGCTCCGACACCAGGAGTAATGTTGGTAATGCCACCAGAAGTTATGGCGTACCATTTTCCTTCACGAGTAGCAGCAATAAATGTCCAAGTAGATGTTCCACGAAATCCACCATCTACAAAAACAACATTGCCTGGGATTGCGGAAAGAATGGCTTGTTCTCCGCCAATCTTTTTAATGCCACGAACATCGGCTTCTACATTACGTCCGCTGTTGTATTCATTTGGCCCAAGTGCATTAGATGGCACATCAGGTGTAAAACTCATGTTTACAAACGGGGTACGGAGTCGTGTGTAATCAGCCATATTGTTCCTTATGCGTCTTCAGCGCCTTCAAACTCCGGCTTCTGCTTAATGATTGCGTACAGTGCAGCACGGTCAGCACCAGCAACGTACTCGTCACCAGAAATGCTGAATTTTCCTGCGGACAATGGTTGTTTTCCAGCTTCACGGGCTTCTTTGGATGCGTAGCCGTAGAACGTGACTTCCGTGCCTTGTCCCTTGAAGTCTTCTTGTACGGCTCCGATGTTCCAATAGCTGGAGGGGATTCCGTAGTCGGTGTCAATTGATTTGATAAGTGCCATGATTTTCCTTAAAACATTAAAAACATATTGCCAGTTGCAGTCTCTACAACAACACCATTAATGTAACTAACACTCAAGTAAGCGTTGTTGCCCGTAGAACCAAATGTAAGACCTGTATTGTTGCCACTATCTGTGCTGTTGGCAAGAGTCCATGCGGTTCCTTTGGTCAATGTTCGTTGAGTCGCTGTATTTGAGCCAACTGTTACTAAGTTGCCGGATGTTCCGTTAAGCCCAAAAGCACCAAAAGTAATATTACTTGCAAATTTAACTGTAGTTGGTTGTACGCTGTTAGTTAAATTAGATATGCGACCAGCAATAATAACTACAGAAGCTGAATTAATAACAACATTATTTAAGTTAGTTGAAGACTTAAAATCTAAAGTACAAGGGCCACCTGTCGTACCGGATGACACAGTTATAGTATTAGGAACATTGCTTACACTTGCGCTACCAATTTGAAAATATCCTGTTGAAGAAAAATTAGGTAAAATTTCAAGAGTTGAAGAGCCAAATGTTATAGATTGTGTAGAAGTGCTTCCATAAAATCTGCATATTTTAGATGTGTTTAAAGAAAAACTACCACCGGACGCTCCATCATATAAACTTATAACTACAGGCAAAAAAGAATCAGTTGAACTTTGCGTTAAAAAATCTTTAAGGTAAACAACACATAGATTAGCAAGGTTATTAAATGTTCCCGTAAAACCAGTTGTGTTTAATGATTTAAAAAAATTAGTAGTAAAATCACTATTGCCATCTTCAAAATAAACATTGCCGCCGCCACTAATGTTTACGGTAGGAACGGCTCCTGATGGAGCGCCAGCGGAACTATAATTATATATGTATGCGTCTGTGCCAGAAGAAATATTAAAATTAACGGTGTACTGGTTTGTTACAGTTACAAAACCAATCCTCATACCACCAGTAGTATTTATAATAGAATTATTTGGTAAATTAATATTACCTGAAGTATTAAAACGAATTCCTGTTGTATTTATAGTAATTGGGGATGAATTTGTAATTGTTGAATAAGTTATATCTAAAAAACCAACATTATAAGAATTAAAAACAATATTATTTAAATTTGAATAATATAGTTTTAAATAAATAATATTTCCATTAAAACTAATTGTACTACTTGTTTGAGTAGCATTGGTAAAATATACATAACTGGTAGCGCCACCAAGAGTAATGGGAATAGATAATGATGTTAATTGAATATCTAAAACATCACTTGATAAATTGCTTGTGTTAGATTGTTTTGTTATTGAAGTACAGAGCGTAAAATTAAATGCATCAATTAAAGTAAAATTGGAAGTTCCAAATGTTATATCCCCTGTAAAATATGTATTGTTTACGGCATTATAATTTGCGGAAATAATCCCAGTATTATTAAATATAAAATAACCAGTTGTAAATTGGTATGGATAACCGTTAAGTATAGATAAACTGCAATTTGCCAAATTACCCTGTTGCACATAAACAGCAGTCAGAGACATGACAAAAAATAAATAACCTGAAGTTAAAGACGTGGCATTTACTGCAAATTTATTTGATGATGTTCCGGCTAACCCTATTTGAGCAACTGATAAAGCTTTTAATCCGGGAGGTATTGTTATATCACCATAAATATTAAGAGTAGTGGGAGTGTTTGACGAAAATGTAATAGAACCATTAAAACCAGTAGTGTCTAAAAACGCAAAGTTAAAATAAAATCCGGCGGCTGCTACTGGAAGCGAAAAATTTACTTGATCGGAACCATTAGTAAAAACAAAACCCGGAGTTGTTGAGGTTGTTGAATAATGACTTGTTCCTGTCCAGTTAACTGTTCTGCCTGTTGTTATAGACGGATCAGATGATGTGAAAGTAATTGCAGGTTTAATTGCGGAAAAGGTAGGTCTTCCTGCTCTAGCAGGCCAAGTAAGAACCGTTCCAGATGGATTGGTGACGGTAATCCCCGCGCCTTGTGTTGTTGCATTCCATGTACCTGCTGTATCATTAACTGTAGCTGTAGTGCAAAATATTTGATATGAACCAAAGTTAATAGTTCCGCCACCTACTGTAAGCGTATTTGTACAGTTAATATTGCTGCCAAGTGTTAGCGTTGGAGCTACCAAAGAAATTGGGGATGATATTGATACCCCATTTGTTGTCCATGTGCAAGTTGCACCCGACCTTGTACTTAGAATACCTGTGTTAGTCCAGAAAAAACGAGACGAAGGTAAAGTTATTGAGCCACTATTGCGAATTTCTATGGCACCTGTACCGGCAAGCGTAACGCCATTTGCACCCGTAGTAATTCCAGAAGCGTCAATCCCTAAAATACTTTGTGCAGAGCTAACGGTGACCGTAATTGCGGCACCTAAAAAGGAATTGTTGTCAAAAACGGCAACGTCAGCGGTTCCGGGTGGGGTAGTAATTACAAGACCGCCAGATGTTGTTCTCCATCCAGTAGAAGAACTCCAATTACCAGAAGCGGGAGTAGAGCCGCTAACAGAACCCACCCAATATTTATTTGCCATTACGCCTCCTGCGACACAGCTACTGCATCCCAACGGGAATCAGCAGAGTTGTATATACAGCCAATATATACCAGCTTAGATGCAACAGTAGTTGTAGGCAAAGTAACGCCAACAGCACGAAATGCGTTTGTTGCACCTGTTGTCCAAGTCAATGCACGTGCGGTTCCGTTGTCCTTAAACCTGAACAGCATTCTTTGACCGTCAGCAGGAGATGCGTTTGCATCAGCGTTAATTGTCAAAGCATTAGCCAAAGCAGTAATGGCGTATTCGTCAAAAGATGTGCTGTTCCAAGCTAATGGAGATGTTACGTTTGCTGCACTACTAACTTTAGGTTTAATGCTAGTTGAAACAGTAACGCGCCCTGCGCCTTTTGGCGCTAAAGCTAAATCAACGTCTGTATCCGAACCTTGTGCAGATACGGTTACTGTTTTAGTTACGGTAGTTCCACCCGTTACCTGTACATAGTTAACAGCAGAATTTGTGTGATCTACATTAAACTGGGTTATTGCACTTGTTGCTGAATTTGTTTTGAATGGAATAGCAGCAGCAGCACTATTTTGAACAATAGGCGTTGTTACTGATGTTGTTGCTGTTAATGTTGTGAAGCTACCAGCAGCAGCCGCTGTGCCACCAATAGCAGGAGGGCTGGCAAGATATGTACTAAATCCTGTCCCGCTTACCGTAGAGGATGCGCTTAATGTAGTAAATGCGCCTGTGTTTGCTGCCGTAGAGCCGATGGCAGGAGGGCTGGACAGATCAAGCGTACCACCAAGGGTCAAGTTACCAGAACTGGTGACTGTGCCAGACAAAGAGATTCCGCTTACCGTGCCTGTTCCACCGACTGATGTAACCGTACCAGAACCTTTGCTATTAAATGTTGTCCAATCGGCGCTACTTAAAACGCCACGATTAGAAGCAGATGCAGTTGGAACATTCAACGTAATAACTGGCGTTGTAGAACCATTTGCAACACTAGAACTTAAATCAGTTCCAGTAGTTCCTAATGTAAGTGCCGCAACACTTGTAACCGTACCTGTGGTTGGTGTTGTCCAAGTTGGCGTTCCAGCACCAGCAGAAGTTAAAACTTGTCCACTTGTACCAATTGGAGTAACTGCCATTGCAGTTGTAGTAGAACCGTAAACAATGCCACCAGCAACAAAGTTAGCTGATTGTCCAGTGCCACCTCGGTTATAAGCAACTGTTGCTCCGTTCCAAGTGGCAGATGTAATTGAACCTGGGTAATCAAATGTATTGGTTGACCAAGATACATTTGACGGAGTTAAACTGTGTTTATCCCAAGAACCAGCAGCAATAGCGTTAGATAACAAATCAACCCTAACAATACCGCCACTAGGCACAGAAACAACTAATGTGCCTGAATTATTATTTACTGTGACTGCACCGCTAGTTTGATTGTTGTCAAACTCAAAAATAGCACCATTTGCCAATGTAGTTGCATTAGGCAATTGAATAATTTGACCGCCAGAACCATTAATTGTGTATCGACGAATAGAATCAGCCGTCAAAATAATTGAAGTTCCAGAAGCGGTAGTATTCAAATAACCATCATTTATTGCATTAGTTGTAATATTTTGGTTTGCATCACGCAAAACAACAGAATTTGCTCCAGTTGATACAGTAACACCTGTTCCGCCATTTGCTACTGGAAGTGCAGTACCAGAATAAGTGATTCCCAAAGTTCCGCTTGTTGTAATTGGGCTACCAGTAACTGACAAAAAAGAAGGAACAGTTGCGGCAACAGAAGTAACTGTTCCAGTGCCGCCACCACTTGCCGTAGAGTTAATGGTTTGATTAGGCCAAGTTCCGGAAATAGTGACGTTTGTTCCTGCTACCAAAGAAGGTGTAGTTGTTCCTGTTCCGCCATTGGCAACAGGAAGAGCCGTACCAGAGTACGAAAGAGCCAATGTGCCGCTGTTTGTTACAGGGCTACCAGATACAGATAAAAATGATGGCGCAGACAATCCAACGGATGTAACGGTTCCGTTTGTAATTGCCGACATTAATCCTGGAGTTGACCAAGTGTATGTAGCAGAACTTCTAGAGTTAACAAGTGCAATTGAAATCCAAACTTTATAAATAGGATTTACAGGAGGTTGATTTGACCAGCCAGTAGGAGGAGTTCCTAAGTTTGTTGTAAAGTCCCAAGAACCGCCAGTAGGAGTTGCCGATTGAGTTGCTGAATCTTGAAAAATAAACCACTCAAAATAAGTGCCACCAAAAACTGTATTGTTTCCGTACAAACCAGAAGTTTCGGAACCTGAAGGCAGGGCTACAACACTTGCTGCTGTGTTTCCATATAGGCCACTTGTCGCCATATTGAATCCTTAAAATTTAGATCACTTAAAGCTGTAGCGATAAGACCTTGGCTGGTATTCAGACGTAAGGTGTTGATCCCCACCACGCCACTTACCTTTGTAGTTTTGATCTTCAATTAGACCATAAGCAGCATCAAATCGAACATCCCATTTTTGAGATTCGTCAGAGTTTTTATTCTTGTCGTAGTAAGCCGACAAAGTTCCGTACAAATAACCTTCTGGGAAAGAACCAAGTACAGCATTGGACTGCACCAATGGATTTAAATTATCTGTAGTTGCACTGAACAAAAATGGAAAGGTTTTGTTGTAGTAGGCTTTAATTTGTACGTTTTCACCAGGATTGGGCGTAAACACATAGTTTGGCCCAACTTCAGAAAAAGATGCACGAATAACCCGTGGCACACCAAAAGGACGGATGTACAGTTGGTCAATCATCCTACGGCGAATGATTTCACGGTCGCCCACACGGTCATAAATAATCCAAGGGCCAACATTTGTAGCACCTGCTGGTTGGTTCTGAGGTTGAGTATCTTGAAAGAACAAGATGGGCGAGTTCATATCCGCAGGGATAGGAGCCATACCTTGAGCATTTGTAGTCAAGATTGTTGGGGTTGTGGTTGTGTATGGGTCAGAACGCAATGCTGGCAATTCAATGGTACGCATTTTTAACTCGCACATTTGAATGCAAGCCATGATTTCCATTGAAGATTGTGTTGGCAGCTTCAGAATAGCCGCAGGAGTCGTTAAACCCGTCCATACGCCGTCTGGATCGTTAACCGTGATGGTTGTACTAGAAACAGCCGTAACCGCAGCATAAGGCCCTTGAACGCTTGGGCCAATAAAGTCACCAACAAGGACTGTTCCTACGGCAGATGCCGAGGTAGTAATTACGCCAGTTGTGGTATTGATTGCAGTGGCTGTGATAGTCAGCGCAGAAGGTATGGCACCTACCCATTGAGCGATACGGCTAACTAGAGAATTAGCTGATTGAATGAATAGTGCCATTTGTTAACCTTATTTTGTAGGTATTGCAGGATTATACGGAAGCGGGATTTTCCCACTTGGGTGGCATACAAAATCGCTGTAATATTCATTGACAATGGCGTAGAAAAGAATCTTGTCCTTTTTGTCCATTTTAATCAATTCCCAAGGGCGATTACCAAACCATTTGGAAGAGATTTCATGTGCAAAACACTTGGGCAATTGCATCATGTGTGCAGTACCAGCAAAGAATGGATTGTCAGTTCCATGAATCTTGTGGAATTCTCGACGTTCTTTGCAAAACTGTCGAACTTCTTCTACATTTTTTTGCTCATACTGAACATAGCGTTCACCATCTACAGCACCAACTTTGTAGTTAATGTTTTCGGTATTGAATGATTGCGACCAGTTTTTAGACTTAACTTCATTAAAAAGTTTGTCGTTCTTTCGCAAAACGCCTTCAATACCAGATTCCAAGATTCCCTCGGAATAATATTTTTCGTTAACTTTTACTTCTTCATCATCCATTTTCATTCTCCATGCTTTCCAAAGAAGGCTGTTGCCAACCTTCTTCAGAAACCCTTAGAGGATTACAGGTAACGCTGCACTTGGGTAGAAGAGCGAGGAGCCGTCACAGAAGCACCAGTTGGCGAGATACCAGACAGTACGCCCACGCCTGCGGGGTTACGCACAATCAAAGTACCTTCCATGATGTACTGATCCAAAGAAGCGTCAGCAGAACTGAACACTTCGTTGTTCGGGCCGAGTTCACGCAACGAACCCCACTGGATAACGTCAGGGTTCATGAACAGAACCGAGTTGTTATCCGAACCAGTTTGATCCATGACCCAAGAGTCGTCGATCTGGTAGGTGTAGTTGAAGTCACCTTCGTAAGTACCAATCGTGTCGCCCTTGTCAGCAGGGTTAAAACGGTTGATAGAACGGCTGGTAGGCAGTTGGTCGCTGATGTGAGTACGCATCGAGGTAGGAACAACCATGTTGGTGATCTTAGCGTTGAAGCGTTGCTCAGCAGTTGTTACCAATTGCTTGTACAGGAAGGGGCTGAACTGTTGCAAGGTTTGACCCGATGCAAACGAGAAGTAGCCCAAACCTGCATTAGCCAACACACCATTGAAAGGCTGGTTGGTGCTGGTGGTGGAAGTGGTGTCGTTGCCGTCAGAAGTAGCCAAGTTCAACACAGCAGTACCGGAAGTTGGGTTGCCCGAACGAGTACCAGCAAAAGCAAACAAGGAACCAAAACGACGACCAGAGTTGGTGGTTGTAGAACCGCTAGGCTGAGTACCGGCTTGACCGCTGTACTTGATGGAAGCGCCGTCAGCACGAACCATTTGGAGTTCAACGTCAAACATGATTTCAGTCAATTGCTTGACTTCTTGGTATGCCTGAGGATCGCCACCAGCTTGCTCCACAGCACGGGCGGTGCCAGTAGCACCAATCGTGGTCGTGAAAATCTGGGTGTAGTTACCGCAGTTTGCACGGGTATTGGAAGCAGCGTCAGAAGCAGAAACAGCAGCGCCTTCCAACTTTGCATTCAGAACGGGAGTACGGTAGTAATCCACGGGCCAGATGTGCAGAGTCGAATTTACTTTACGTTTTTTGCTCATAGCCATGTTAGTGATCGGGGTACGATCCTTAACATAGTTAGAAACGGTCATATCGAGGTCTTTGACGACGATATCGGTGGTATACGAGCCATTGCCGTTACCAAGCGAGGTAGAGGTGATAGTAGCCATAATAAATCCTAAAAATTAACGCTTGCGTTTATTTGATGCAAGCATGGTTGCCAATAAATCCCGAGTCGCATTCTTATCGCCCGAATTTGCTTTCTTTTGCAGAGTTTCCAGCTTGTCTTCAGGAACAGTCTTAGACTTTGCCAGTGTTTTGTTAGCCGCTGCTAACGAACCACCAGCATTTTTGACAATTGGCCCCTCACGGAACTTCATGCCATCACGAATAAGACCCAACAGATATTCATCACTGGATACCAAATCAATATTTGGAACACCAGGAACAAATGCTCCATTTGCACCCTTCCAGTCCTTTGCCAACTTATCTCTAAGTTCGGTAAAGTTTGCCTTGTTTGCCAATTCTTTGTCTGTAAATGATTGCCGAGATTTCTCAAGCGTTTCTTTTACAAATTCAGACCTAGCCTGATAAAACTGGTTAACTTTAGGCCGACTTTCCGTAATGAAATCCGATTTTTGCTTAATCAATGCTGCGTTCTGTCGCATTGCTGCTTCAGCTTCGCTACGTTGAACTTCAGTAGTCGCGTTATCGTAGATTTGCTTCCATTGCTGGTTATATTGTTGCAAGGTTACTAATTCGTTTGCTGCTGTTTCTAGTTGCGGAACGATAGTAAATTCAAGCCCAATCTGCAAACCGTCCAATTCACTACGGCGCTTACTTTCATACTCTTCAAAATCTGCGCGTTCTGCTTTCAGTTTACGAGCATTTTCATGGATAGCACTTCCTTGACCCAGAATGGAAGCCGCACGGCTTGCTGTCATCTCCACAAAGCCGCCTTCTGCGTCTTTATTGGGAATCTTCAGCATTACATT
>Ga0114959_10000408_pt1 | contig 40627 bp, 27 predicted proteins | sample C_130625_EF_Meta_FD_87317 | JGI IMG/M metagenome (GOLD analysis project Ga0114959, IMG submission 87317) | Freshwater microbial communities from Lake Croche, Canada to study carbon cycling - C_130625_EF_MetaG | ecosystem: Environmental > Aquatic > Freshwater > Lake | place: Lake Croche, Canada... | reverse complement strand
GATGAAAGGATTCAAGGGGATTATGAGTATGAAACGGGCAATCAAATCTTTGACTGTTTTAGTGAGAAAGGATTGTCCCACCAAGAAGTTGAGATGGTTTTATTGCAAAATCATGGACCATTTACTTGGGGAAAAACGGCGGAGAAATCGGTTTATCATGCCGCAGTATTGGAAGAAATTGCCCGAATGGCGTATTTGACCTTACAACTCAATCCATTTACCTCAAGAATTAAGGATACACTCAGAATGAAACATTATGAGCGTAAACACGGTAAAAATGCCTATTATGGACAAGGCTGCTGATATTTTAAATTAACCCTTTTAAAATTATCCTATGAAACTTGGTTTAGAAACCCTCGACTATTGCATATTCTTTATTTATTTCGTCATCGTTTCCAGTTATGGTTACTGGGTTTACAAAAATAAAGGCACACAAAATGGCGGCGACTCAAAAGACTTTTTTCTCGCCGAAGGTTCCCTGACTTGGTGGGCAATTGGGGCCTCAATTATTGCTTCAAATATTTCTGCCGAACAATTTATTGGTATGAGTGGACAAGCATTTCAATTAGGAATTGCCATTTCCGTGTATGAATTATTGGGAGGGGTTTCGTTAATCATTGTGGCAGTTTATTTCTTGCCAATGTATCTAAAAAATAAAATTTACACGATGCCGCAATTTTTAGCTAAACGATACGACGAGCGTTTGGCCACGATAATGGCCGTATTTTGGTTATTTTTATACATTTTCGTAAACCTCACTTCCATCATATATTTGGGCGGAATTAGTCTAGAAAAAATGACGGGATTAAGTTTCATGACTTGTACTTTATTCCTTACCGTTTTTGCCGTAATAATTACTTTGGGCGGTATGAAAGTAATTGGCTATACCGACGTCATTCAAGTGGTTTGCTTGATTTTCGGTGGATTAGCAACTACTTATTTAGCCCTAGATTTACTTTCGGTTAAGGTCGGTACGGGCGCTGGTGTTTTTGAAGGATTGGGTTTGATTAAACAAAAAGCGGATAGTCATTTGCACATGATTTTTACACCGAATCAATACCAAGTGCATGATGGTCGTGGAGGTTTTATTGATGCTTACCGTCAATTGCCCGGAATTATGATGTTTATAATCGGAGGACAATGGGTAAATAATTTAAACTATTTTGGTTGTAACCAGTATATGACCCAACGGGCCTTAGGGGCTGATTTGAAAACCGCTCGCAATGGCGTTTTATTTGCGGCTTTCATGAAAATGTTGATGCCAATGATCGTGGTTTTGCCGGGTTTGGCCGCTTATGTAATCTTTCAAGAAAATGCGGATGCTTCGATTGTCAATGGCATTACCCAAAACGGCATTGTAAAACCTGATAATGCGTATCCCGTATTATTAAATCTTTTGCCCGTTGGTTTGAAAGGATTGGCTTTTGCGGCCCTTACCGCTGCCATCGTAGCAAGTTTGGCAGGCAAAGCCAATAGTATTTCAACCATTTATGTCTTGGATATTCATAGAAAATATTTCAATAAAAATCTCACGGAAAAACAAACCGTTTGGACCGGTAGAGTTGCCATCGTTGTTGCCTTTGCGATTGCTTTGGTCGTAAGTCCATTTTTAAGAAATTTTGGGCAAGCCTTTGAATATATCCAAGTGTATACGGGTTACATCTCGCCGGGTATTTTGAGTATTTTCTTGTTAGGTTTCTTTTGGAATAAAGCAACCGCCAACGGTGCTTTAGCGGCGGCAATTTTAAGTATTGCTTTATCATCTTGGATTAATTATCAATTCCCAGAATTTCCTTTCTTGAACCGTATGGGCGTTGTTTTTTGGATTTGTTCGTTGGTTCATATCACCATCAGTTTGATTGAATCGAAAGGAAAAGATAACCCAAATGCTTTCGTTGTCAACAAAGAATGGTTTAAATTGGAGCCCGTATTCCTTTATGGCGCCGTGCTTATTGTGGCTATATTTACCATAATTTACGCTATTTTCTGGTAATCTTGAAATAATAATAACCTGAGAGATTCGGAACCCATCCTTCAAAAGGAAGGCCTCCGTAAAATCTTAAACAAGTTAATACGCAAACCCAAAAACAAAATTGATATGAAATTAAAATCATTAATTGCCCTTGCGGCTGGCATGCTCTTTTTTCAAAGCTGCACTAGCAAAAAAACCGAAAATAATCAAAATACCGATTCTCTAAAGATGAATAAAATAGAAAAAATATCCTTCGGATCACTGCCCGATGGGAGAGGAGTTGACCAATATACCCTCAAGAATGCCAAAGGCATGGAGGTGAAAATTATGAATTATGGGGGAGTAATCACCCATCTGACTGCCCCGGACAAAGACGGAAAATATGAAGATGTCGTCCTAGGTTTTGACTCCTTGGCGGGATATTTCACGCCACCGCCTTATTTTGGAGCCATCATCGGACGTTACGGAAATAGAATTGCCAAAGGGAAATTTACGTTGGATGGTAAAACCTACCAATTAGCAACCAACAATAATAATCTGAATCATTTACACGGGGGTATTGTGGGTTACGACAAAGTGCTTTGGAATGCTCAAGCAATTGATGGCCAAGAGCCAGTCTTGAAACTAACTTATTTGAGTAAAGATGGCGAAGAAGGTTATCCGGGTAATTTGAACATTACGGTAATTTATACCTTGACAAACGATAATTCTTTGAAAATAGATTATACGGCAAATACTGATAAAACCACTATTATTAATTTAACCAATCACTCATATTTTAATCTTTCTGCTTCTAAAAAAGACGTGCTTGACCACGAGGTTACCTTGAATGCGGATAAATATTTGCCCGTTGACAGCGGTTTAATTCCAACGGGTGAACTCCGTGCTGTGACAGGAACCGTATTTGATTTTAGGAAACCAACCGTGATTGGAAAAGGCATCAATGAGGTAAAAGACGAACAAATTAAATTGGGTGGTGGCTATGACCATGCTTGGGTTTTGATTAAAAAGGAAGCCAACGAGTTGAGTCTTGCGGCAACCGTTTTGGAAAAAACTTCTGGACGTAAAATGGAAGTGATGACCACCGAACCCGCCATTCAGTTTTATACAGGCAACTTTCTGGATGGTTCGCTTTTGGGTAAAGATGATGTTAAATATACGAAGCGTTTTGCTTTATGTTTAGAATCAGAACATTATCCAGACTCGCCAAATCATCCTACTTTTCCTTCGGTAATTTTGAAGCCCAATGAAAAGTATTCAACAACTACGATCTATAAATTTTTGGTTGAAAAATAAATTACCCTAAATTTCTTTTACTGTAATCACGCAATAAAACCTATGAAAATCTAAATTTTATCGGTTTTATTGCTTGAAAATAGCTTAGTAAAAAAGACCAAATTAACCTGATGAATCTACATTTCTGCTTTAAACACTCACCTAACCACAACTTCCTGCAATGACCGAGTCGATTGCAATAATCTGGTTGTGAAATGGAAATAATTGAAGATCGTTTCACCTCTCAAAAGTGAATGCTTGGATTTTCTATCTAGGTTCTCTAAAAATACCAGTTCGGCATCCAAACCAAACATTTTCAGCGATGCTTTCATCTGGTGCGTCAACTTTTTCACCGCTTGTATGTTGCGTTCAAGAATTGCTTTTTCAAGTAACGCTACGATCTGGGGAACATATTGAATAAACAATTCAATTAATTCGATTTGATGATCTTTGTCACCCCCCATGATTTCATCTAAATACGACAAATCAACCGCTTTTTTCTCCATTATATTTTGGGAAATACCTTCTATGAAAAAGGGTGTGATAAATTATTTTTCGGATCTTACTTTCAAAAATAACCGTATTTTATCCAAGGGCTTTTACTTTTTAAACGGTTTAGCCCCTTTGGAATACAAAAAAATACAATCGCTAACGAATTGAATTTCATTGAAATGGTTCGAACTTACCTCCCCGTTTAAAATTTATTCGAACAATTTTAAACTAAAATATTATATCAGGGATCTTTTTGAAATTATTGTCCACTAAGGGGTCGTTATCAGGAAGTTGAAGAAACTTTTTGAACAGTCTACTCAATTTTAAATTTGATTTAAAACTGCTTTTTCGCCAAATAATTCTATTGCCTTCTGATTGTAGGCTATGGCTGCCTCCAATTCACTATCAAACGTGCCCAAGACAATACTCTTATTATTGTATCCAATACGGGCAATGTAGCTTACCGTTACGCCTCTAAAATTTTCTTTTGCATTTTTGCAAAGTTTATTTTTTTGATAATGACTATGCGAAGCCTGACCAAACGTAACGAATTCAATGTTGCTTTTCTGACAATTCAGCGGGTCGCCGTCTTTAAAAAACAATCGCTTTCCAGAAGGAGGAAAACCTACAATTAGATGTTGTAAAAACAAGGATGTGCTCTTCTTAGATCCATCTTCAGATTTAATAAACGTTCTTGCGTAATATCTCACATTGCGTGATGAGCTGGCAGTCCATGCGTAATTTTTTACCAGATGGTAGTCCTCTTCGTCAATTAGCGCATATTTGTTGTGTGTTAAGGGTATTTTTTTCATATTTATAATTATTGGAAGGGCTAATCGGTAACTGAATTTTCATTTTCAATTTGGCATTTAATTCCGTTTAAGCCGAAAATTCATCTCGAATTTCTATCCTATTTCGTCATGCCAAACCAATATTGAAAAATGAGAATTTATGACCGAACTGTTAAAGAATGAAGTAAATGAACGCAATTTTCTAACCTCAACCGAATTTTTATCACGCTACCAAACTAGTTCGTTGCTAACGCACCTAGTTGTTCATCATTATTTCAATGCCAATGCAAGTGTAGATAAATTACGTTGAAAAAAACGGTAGTTTCGTATTGACTCAATAAACGATAAATGGATTAATTTTCTTGTTGATTGATAATGGATTGCAACAAAAAATGTAATTAAAACTTCGATACCAATAAAAAGATTTAGCGTTTGGTTTAGGGTGTTTGTTAAGTAAAAATATATTATTTTGGGTTAAATTGCCAGTTTAATCGTTAAGTTGCACTTTAAACTCGACCAATGGTTTTTTAAAGACATATTCCGAGGAAAATGAACAAAAAAAGCCTCAAAATTTGCCATACGCAAATAATCATCAATGCAGGTTTTGCTGTGATTTACTGAAAATCAATGCTGGTAGGGTTTAAACCCATGCCAGCATTGATAAAGATTCTGATTTCTCCCGTAAATGAGGTTGATCTTTCCAACATAAAAATGAAAATTTGGACATCCCTGATCAACCTTTTATAGTATGAAACAAAAAATATGAAAGAGTGCTTAGGTTCTCATGGATATACCGACGCTTCGTTTTCATGATGCAAAACGGCAAAGGGCTAAATTTTTTAGGGTTTTTGATCCAAATTTATGGATAATTGTCCCTTTTTCACAACCGTAAATTTTTACATGGATTACTGAGAAATTAATTTGCTCGGCGCATATTGAAATTTATGTTTGAACAATCTTGAAAAACTTGAAGGATGATTGAACCCCACTTTGTAGGAAACCTGGGAGACTGAATAACTTCCAGTCTGGAGCAATTCATGAGCCATCAACAGCCTTCTGGCTAGAATATATTGGTGAGGGGTTTCACCAAATTCATGATTGAATATAATTTTGAATTTACTGACACTCATTTCTGCCATATTTGCCATTTCTTGCACAGTTGGGCATACTTTATAGACCTCAGGTATTATTTTTTGAATTGTGTCTTTAACTTTTTGGGTTTCTGATGAGGGAACCTTCATGGTGTTATTTTTTTGGTGGTTTTCAAAATGCTAAAATTTTTCAAATAAATTGCCCAAACCAAAACTGAATGGTCGATTCGTAATACCCGTATCGCATTCCAAGGAATTTGCAAGAAAATAGCCTAAACCTTGTGGTATGTAGGCCGGAGGGTTTAAGGAATGTTTTATCTTCGTCTCAATTAGTGCTTTCAAAATACCTAAGGATTCCTACTTGCCTAAACGACAATTATTTTTTTCAACATTACATCCAGTACTTCAACGCTAACATGTAACATCGTTTGGACGTAAGCACCTAAACAAAAGAATTGGCTTAAATTAAACTTCCGTTTAATTTGTTGAAATAGTCTTAACAAAAGAGAATTAGCAAAAAATTAGACCCGCTATTTTAAACAGATTTACCGACCCAAAACTTAAAAATTTTAGGAAGTTCATCTTGATATCTTTAAAATGACAATATCCCTTAAAAATAAGGTTTTAAACAAAACATGATCCGTCATGAATTGCGGTGATTTCAAGACGATTTTTGTATTGCGAAAATACGTTTATTTCTTGTTGGGCTTTGATTTATTCGTTGAAATGCGCTTTAAAATCGATTAATGGTTATTTAACTAAAACTCTGCGAAGATAATGAAACGATTTACTTCAAAAGTTTTGGTGACCTTAAAGGAATCAAACCAATATTTGCTGGGAGGATGGGAATGAGGGCCTTTTCTGATTCACGCCAAAGTAAAATATTTAAAAGCTGAGACTTTGACCGAATCGAAATTTGATGCTTCAAAACCATAAAAAACACTTTATATAGAATTTTTCTGTTCAATTCATCAAAAAAAGAATAAATTCATCAAAAAAAGAATAAAAAATAATACTAATCAAATAATTTGTCCGCATATTTTATTATTTTTACTCAGTAAGTAATTGGAATACTCCATATTTTTTATTGTAAAATTTTTCTATAAATATTGCTACTAGGTGTTATCGAATAATAAATAAAAATTTGACTTTTAAAAATTAAACTTTCATACAGTCTTCAATATATCATCAGAAATGATCAAAAACTAATAGATTTCGATGGCACGGACGTGGTTGATGAATTAAATGATATTAAACCGAGTTTAGCAGACACCCCTCATAAAATTAGTTAACGATACGAAAACAACAACTTATATGGGCAGCAGATTCAACCTCTATTTTCGGGCCTTTAGGAGCTCATTATTTAAAAATTATGACCAAGAATTTAACAAATCATGTGAAAAATTAGCGAATGAAATAGAAAACATATTTTGTATTGTGGACAAATGCGGCAACACAAAATTTAATGATGAATGTTCAATTCGTATTTTAGGTTCTCCGGTCAGTATAAAATACAAGTTTATTTTCTTTGAAATGTGTGGATCAAGCCTTGAAAAACTGTTTAAAGAGAAAGTTGATTTTAAAAATACAAACCCTTCATTCGTTGAATTTCCGGTAAAAGATTTAAATAAAAAATATGTTTGGTTAAGGTTTAACTTCAGTCCGGTGCAAATTGGTGATGAACTATTGGTTATGGTAGTGGTAAAAGATATAACGAAAAGAAGAACTTTACTCGAAGAATTTAGCGAAAACAATGTGTGGTCAGAGCGTATGATGGATCGTATTAAGTTTGGTATCATCATGGAAGATGTCAACAGAACGATTATCTCGGTGAATAGAAAGTTGATAGAAATCTTCAACATTGATGCTAATCCTGAAGATTTTATTGGTGTAAATTGTGCGGATGCGGCCGAAACGTTGAAGGATCTATTCGTTGAGCCGCATACTTTTATTCAATCAACCAATAAGATTGTAAATGAAAAAAAAGATGTTAAGGACGAAATATACAAGCTGAAAAATGGGCAGGTAATAGAGCGAAGTTTTTTTCAATTAAAGACAAATTTAGGGGAGAGCGTGTCTATTTGGACCTATCATGACGTAACACCATATCATGAGTTGCTTAATTTAGTGACAGAAAAAGAGGCAAAATACCGAGGAATTCTTGAAAACACTAAATTGGGTGTAATGGAAGTATCCGCAACTGGGATTATTTTACATGTTTCTGAAATATTTTGTCAAATGTCAGGTTACGAGCGAGAACAATTAATAGGCACTCACGTGGGAGATGGGCTTTTGTTTGATGACGCTACTTTAGGTGCTTTTAAGAATTTATTGAAAAACGATAAACCAGAGTCCCTACAAAATTACGCTCAAGAGTTTCAACTTATTAGATCTAAATTGTGGGTTTTGGTAAGCTTATCACCCACCTTTGATGCTAAAAATCAAGTCATCAATTATACCTGCTTTTTTTACAATATTACAGAACGCAAGAAATTAGAAGAATCACTCAGCGCAGCAAACATAGCTGCTAAAAAAACGGAAGAAAGTGGAAAGTTTTTTTTAGCCAGTATGACTCATGAGTTGAAAACACCTATTAATGCCATCGTGGGGATGGGAGATTTGTTAAAGCTCACCCCACTCAATGCCGAGCAAAGCGAATACGTGGAAGTGTTAGAAGTCTCTACCAAATACTTGCAAAAATTAGTGTTTGATATTCTCGATATTTCTAAAATAGAGTCAGGTTTGATTGAGCTTCGAGAAGACCCCTTTAATTTAATGGATCTTTTACATGAAATAGCCAATACTTTTGATTACGGTTTAGCTAAAAGAAACATTCAACTAAATCTTAAACTTGACTTCAGGCCTGCCTTAGAGATTTTAGGCGATAAAATTATTTTGCAACAAATTATCGGTAATTTATTGTCTAATGCTGAAAAATTTACGATAAGAGGGACGATTACCTTAGCGGTTGAACAAATAGAAGAAAATAATGACGAAATTAAACTTAATTTTAAGGTAAAAGATACGGGTATTGGGTTCAATGAAAATATGAAGGATTTGATATTTGAAAAATTTACCCAATTGCCTTCGTTAAATGAACATAAATCTTCTGGTACGGGTTTAGGGCTAAACATCGTAAAAAAATTGCTGGCTTTCAAAGGTAGTAAAATTGAAGTAACTTCTAAAATTAGTGAGGGGTCTGCGTTTTCATTTGATTTAATTTTCAAAAAAAACAAATTCATAAAGCATATTTCTGCCCAAAATAAAGAAAGGAATTTTGTTAACCCGTTTAATAACCTAAAGATATTAGTCGTTGAAGACAATGATTTAAATTTGCAGTACCTCACGAAGGTGTTGGGAAAATGGTCAATTGATTTTGATATTGCAACCTCTGGTGAAGCTGCCTTAGCAAAATCCAAAAAGAAAAAGTATAATTTAGTACTCTTGGATTTACAGTTACCGGGTATAAATGGTTTTGATACTGCTTTAAAATTAAGAACGTTATCTCAAAATCAAATTTTGACAATTATTGCCATGACTGCCGTCGTCACGCCAAACATTGAGGAAGAGATAGTGAAATATGGCATGGATGACATTATAAAAAAGCCGTTTGCCATTAATGAATTGTACGATAAAATAGCTTTGTTTTCTTTAGATAAGAATATAAATTTATCAAGCAACGAAATTCCTTTCAATAAGGCATTGGATCTTGATTTTTTACGTCAGTTTTATAACAATGACCCAGCTTTTGCGCTCAGCGTATTTGAAACATTTAAAACCAATTACATCACTAAATTCAAGACAATCCTTAGTCAAGCAGATCAACTATCTATCAGTGAGATTGACTTTAAATTACATAGTATTAAACCTGCCTTCAAAATGGTTGGTCTGACGGACATTGAAATTGAAATTGAGAAATTTATTATTGGAGAGACCAAAGACGTGAAGCAGTTAAAACAAATTTTTACAGACGCAAAAATTGCTAGTATTGAAACGATAATTGATAGTGAAATTGAAATGATCAAAAAAATGTTCAATAATTAAGCTCAATGATGTAACCGGTATGAATATACGTTAAAAAAATATTGTATAGGTACGGCCTAACTTTTCTGCTACACGCAACGATGAGGATATCGTAATTTTTTAATTAACGAAACAAAACTAGTCATCAAAGCATTCAAATCGAAAAATTTGTTCAACAGTCGTTGGCAATAATCGATTAATGAATATTTAATTAAAACGGAATTATGTATTATTCGGCGGAAATGTTAATCGGGAGAATAAATGCCTTCCAACATCCATAGCGAAGGGTTTAAACCCCTCGCTATGGATGTTGGAAGGTTACTTCGCCAAGTAGTACATAGTTCCGAATTAAAATAAATTTTGATAAAATTAATGCCATCTGATGGTTTTCTTCGACCGGAGAAAGAGAAAATCTTAATTATATTTATTTTCTGAAGTATATTTTAGAATAATATTTTTTATTTGGCTTATCACATAAGGCTTAGATATCTCTTCAGTAAATCCGTCAATTTCTTTAAATAATATGTTTTTTAGGGTGCTTGAAGTCTGGAGAATTATCGGCGTATTGATATTTAAATTACCTTTTTGCCTGATCATAAAGGTTGCTTCATTTCCCATAAGGATGGGCATTTCTAAATCCATGAAAATTATATCATACTTAAGCAACATAGATTTTTCTACGGCTTCTCTGCCATTATTAGCAACAAAGGTATTGCACCCCATCAATTCAGCCACAGATGACAAAAACAGCTGATTCATTACAGAATCATCTACAATCATTATATTGTACATGGTATGTGCTTAGATTAAAATATTTATTGTAATTTGGCTAAAATTTAATTGCATAATAGTCAATTACTTGCTTCACGCTTGTGTAAACCTTAATTCCTGATTGCCAACGCAAATAATATTCACAATCAAGAAAATTAGTACCTGTGAAAAATAAAATTACAATTTTAAGATAAATCCGAAAACGAATTTCAATTTCACAGGCTAATTATATTTAAGTGTGTTAAGCGATAAAATTATGTACTCTCCTTTAGTAAATAAAGTATGAATTTTTAATTAAAAAAAAAGAAATTCTTTCCAAAATAATCGTTTTGTTACAATCAATCTCATCCGTTCGGGGTGATTTATATAAATAGGATGAAAAATCATCCTATTATATGAAACTTATCAATTAACCCTGTAAATTGATATTTTGACCGGTACATTCCGTACAACAATATTTTTTATTTCTATGTTTTCTTTTTAGCTTTACAAAGTAACTGCTCAGAAGTATTTCCTACAAATTTAATCGACAAATGGATGTGCATTATCTATGAGCAGTAATGCTTAGGGTCTAAAGCCCCAAAAAAGACTAAGATGCAACGGTATTATTACGGTTACGCTCGAATATTTAATTCATTCTTTAAAAATCTTAGGTGTTCCCATACCCATATATTTTGTTATTTGTAAGTGCGATTATCGACATAAGAAATAGCATTCACGATACTGGCCTATCACTTTTAAAATATTATCTTACTATTAAAGCAGTTTTTATATTGTTATTGAATCCACAATTTAATCAGTAGGCTTAAATTGAACATTGATAACTCAGCCACATATTTTTGCTTAGTAAGCATCAACATACCCGTAGAATCTGTTCTAGGCAAGAATCATTAAAAATCACGCCAAATGAATACTATAATAATTGAAGACGATTTTCTTTCTCAGCAAACAATCATAAGGAGTTGTTTGATGTTTGGAAACCAGATTAATATATTAGGTGTTTTTGATTCAGTCGAAAGTGCTGAAGCGTTCCTTCATACAAACGAAAAAAAAATAGATTTAATCTTTCTTGATGTTATTCTTCCAGGAAAAAGTGGGGTGGATTTTATTTTAGATTTATCTGTTGTTCCTTATATAATTATGACTACTGCTTATGAAAATTACGCAGTAAAAGCATTTGAACTTAATGTCATCGATTATTTACAAAAACCTTTTATCCATGCAAGGTTTGCTCAAGCCATTCAAAAGGTGATTAAACTAATCAAATTAGATGAAGAAATTGGTTCCAGTGAAACATTGATTTTAAAAAATAAAGGAACAATCACAAGGTTCCTAATCATGGATATTGATTATTTAGAATCATATTCTGATTATGTTAAGATATACATTAATAATGAGGCATTCTTACATTTAACTTCTCTAAAAGATATTTTAAAGAAATTGCCAAAAGATAAATTCATTCAAATACATAGACGATTTATTATTAATATCGGCAAGATAACCGCTGTGAATGATAACAAAGTTTTATTGCAAAGTTATGAAACAGAAGAATTGCCAATCAGTAGAGCTCAAAGAAAGAATTTTTATGAAAAATTTTTACAGAATTCCTAAAATTAATCAAGTGTTTTTCATTGCGTTTTGCTGAATACCACCATCAGTGAATAATCCGATAAAAATTAGTTTTCGAGCAATTTTGGCGAAACATTTTGTAATCAGTAATCGTATGTTTTTAAACAATTTTTATTTTAGTATAAATGTATGATAGTCAATACGTGACGAAATATTTGAAATGGATATTTTTCTGGAACAGCATGATCATATGATATAAAAATAGAATAATTACGATTGGTTAAAATACTTCTCTTTTTATCGATACATAATACAGCAAACAAATTGAATTACCGTGAATCCTAACGTTGATTTCTTCTTTAATAAATCCGGAAAGTGGCAATCAGAAATGGAGCAATTGAGAAAAATTGTTCTTGCTTGTGGACTGACCGAAGCGTTGAAATGGGGCGTTCCTTGTTATACGTTTCAGAAAAGCAATATCGTTTTACTACACGGATTTAAAGAATATTGTGCAATATTGTTTATCAAAGGTGCACTGTTGCACGATGCGGAAGATATTTTGATTCAACAAACGGAAAATGTGCAAGCAGGTCGTCAAATCAGATTTACCGATGTTCACCAAATTATTGAGCTGGAAAGCACTTTGAAAGCCTATATTTTTGAAGCCATTGAAGTGGAAAAAGCAGGGTTGGAAGTGGTTTTTAAAAAGCATACGGAACTCACATTTCCTGAAGAATTCCAAAAGAAATTAGAGGATAATCCTATTTTGAAAACGGCTTTTGAGGCCCTAACACCCGGACGACAAAAAGCATACAATTTTTATTTTTCTGAACCTAAACAAGCCAAAACTCGGGAGGCAAGAATTGAAAAATGTATGGAAATGATTCTTATCGGAAAGGGATTAAATGATGATTACCAAAAGCGACAGAAATGACCCAAATAATAGAAAATCAAAACAGCTTATCGCTCATTTTCTTTAATAAAATCTTGGGTTTTTCCCAATAGCAAGCCAACTTTAGCTATTTCTCGGGTCGGCCATGAATGGCAATTTATTCATCCACGTTACTTGCAAGGAAAAATGCCCAAACTCTTCCGTTACCTTGCCTTTCATTTGATAAATACCAGCCCCTCGGAACGGGAATGTGTCAAAAGATTTTGGAAAATGAACGGTATCAAAATACTCCCCTTGTTCATCCACAAAATATCCAAAGGCCATGCGTTCCCCTTTTTTTGTCCAAGTGGTTTTCAACGTGATAAGATAGCCCAACATCTCAACTATTTTGCCAAGACCAACAGATAAATTTTTGGCAAAATAAAACGTTTCAACTTTTTGATAAAGCATTTTGAAAGGACTACCTAAGGGAAATCCTAGTAATTCGTATTCATCGTAGGCATCTTCCAAGGCTGAATGGATGAGTTCTGGAAGTTCATAATTAATCTCTTCTATCTCGAAGATCTCGTCCATGACAGGTTGCATTTTTCTGCCATTTACCATCAAGTGCGCTTTCCAAAGTAATTCCTTTTTACCTTCCCCCAACCAACGAAAAGCACCAATTCTAATGAGAATAATTAACTGTTCCAATCCCAAAGGAACACGTTTGCAAAAATTTTCAAAGGAAAAAAACACACCTTCTTGTCGTTCTTCAATGATCTTTTTTACGGTATTGATTTCCAAAGATTTTAAATGAATAAAGCCCATGTAAATAATTTTTCCGCAGATTGAAGTCATGTATTCACTTGAATTCACATCGGGTAATTCAATGATGGCACCGTATCTTTTTGCCTCGTGAAAATATAATTCAGTGCGATAAAATCCACCAAAATTATTAATTACCGCCACCATAAACTCTAAAGGGTAATAGGTCTTCAAATAAAGACTTTGGTAACTTTCTACGGCATAACTTGCTGAATGAGCTTTAGAAAAACTGTATCCCGCAAAACTCTCCATTTGTCGCCAAACTTCTCGATAAACTTCCTCTGGATAGCCTTTGGCTCGGCAGTTCGCATGAAACTGCTCGACAATTCGCTCGAACTCAGCTTTTGATCTAAATTTTCCGGACATGGCTCTCCGTAAAACATCGGCTTCTGCAAGCGTGAGTCCCGCAAAATGATGCGCTACCTTTATGACATCTTCCTGATAAACCATCACGCCGTAAGTTTCTTCCAATAATTCTTTCATTTTTGGATGAATGTAAACTACCTCCGAAGGCTTATGATGATATTTTATAAAAGCACTCATCATACCAGAACTTGCCACACCGGGACGAATAATAGAACTGGCCGCTACTAAAGTTAAATAATTATCACAGGCTAATTTCCAAATTAATTGTCGCATGGCGGGCGATTCTATGTAAAAACAGCCCATAGATTCGTGACTTTTCAATTGGGCTTGAATCTGTGGGTCATTTTTAAACTTCTGAACGGCGTGAATATCCACGTTGATATTCTGATTTTGCCAAATAATATCCACCGATTCCTTGATATGCCCCAAACCTCTTTGTGATAGAACATCGAATTTAGCAAAGCCAATATCTTCACAAACGTACATGTCAAACTCGCAAATCGGAAAACCTTTGGGCATGGGTTGCAAAGCGGTGTAATTACATAATGGTTCTTCCGAAATCATAATTCCCCCCGCATGAATGGATAAATAATTGGGGAAATCTTCCATCAATTTACCGTATTTCATGATTAAATCATGGTATTCGCCATTTTGTGGCGTTCTTCGATTATCCACCAAAGCGTCGATTTCGGGTTTTGGCAAGCCAAATACTTTTCCTAATTCACGGTAAGCCGAACGGTCTTTGAACGTAACATAGGTGGCCAGCAAGCAAACATAATCGGCTCCGTAGCGTTTGAAAACATAATCAATGATTTCGTCCCGCTCGTCCCATGAAAAATCAATGTCAAAATCGGGAGGAGAAGTACGGCTTGGATTAATAAAACGTTCAAAATACAGGTCTAATTCAATCGGGTCAATATCGGTAATGCCCACGCAATACGCCACAATCGAATTTGCTCCCGAACCCCTGCCAATGTGAAAATATCCCCTCGATTGGGCGTACCGAATAATGTCCCAAGTGATCAAAAAGTATGAACAAAAGCTGAGGTCAAAAATCACTTTCAATTCTCCCTCGATTCGTTTTTTAGCTTCCTGATGATCAGTACCATAGCGGTTCACCATGCCATCGTAAGCAATTTTTTTCAGTAAGGCTAAATCATCGGCTTTAGAATTGGTATAAATTACCTTGTTTTTAGGTTTTTTAAAGTTGAATTCAAAACTGCAAGCCTCCAAAATTTGCTCAGTATTGGCAATAATTTCGGGAAAGTTTACCAATTTCGTTTGAAGAATTTCTGGGGAATAAAATTGTTCATCAAAATGTGCTTCGGCAGTTTTGGGTAATTTGCTGAGCAAACTATTTTTGTCAATTGCCCGTAATAATCGGTGAATATTATGACCTTTTTTATCAAAAAAAGTGATAGGCTGGAGCAAGATAAAATCTTGATAATCAATTTTATAAAGTTGAGTTAATTCATTCAAACGAATGCCGATACTTGCTGTTGGATAATCTTTCAACTTGCTTCTCTGTATGAATGGGAAAATGACAATTACCTCATTAAACAAAGGAGGAATGGCTGGAAAATCTTTTTTAGCCAAATGATATTGACTTCTAAAAGCATTAATTTCCGCAAAGCCAAGATGGTTTTTTGCCAAACATACGTACAATAATTCATCCTCTTGGCGAAATTCTACGCCAATGATGGGTTCAATATTGGCTTTTTTGCACAGTGTTACAAAATCAAAAACCGCCGAAGTCGTGTTGATGTCGGTTAAGGCAAGTTTTTTTACGCCCATTTCCACGGCTTTATTCACTAAATCTTCAATGGAAATAGTGCCGTAACGAAGGCTATAAAAGGTATGACAATTAAGATACATTATTTTGCATGAGTGAAGGATTACGTTTATTCAAATCAATATTCAAAGCTCTTCCAATGGCATTGGTGCCGTAGCGGTCACGAATACTGTCCATGGCATTATACAAGGGCGCAACTTTGGCACCGTCATCAAACAAATTCAATTGTTCCGTTCCACGAACCAATTTGTTAAATCGAATACCCACCAATCGAATCAGTAAACGTTTTTCATACAATCGTTCGAATAAATCCAGCACGTGTTTTATCATGACCATATCCGAAGCCGACATTTGGATATTTAGCTGTTTGGTGAAAGTATCAAAATTGCTATACCGAATTTTAACCGTGACACAGCATGCACAAAAGCCACTTTTCCGTAAATCATAGCACAGTTCTTCCACTAATTTTATCAAAACTCGCCGCAAAAAATCAACGTCGGTCGTATCTTTTTCAAACGTAATTTCTTTGGAAGCCGATTTTGGGTCGTGATATGGCACGAGGGGAGAATTATCAATGCCGTTGGCTCTTTCCCAAAGCGTATTACCTAATTTCCCAAAGGTTTTTTCTAACATTTTGAGCGGCATTTTACTTAAAACGCCAATGTTATTAATGCCCATATTGCGTAAAGTTTGGGTCGTTACTTTGCCACAAAGGGGGATTTTAGAAACGGATAGGGGCGCTAGAAAATCTCGTTCTTGGCCTTGAAATATTTGTAGTTGTCCCGAAGGTTTTGCTTCATTGGTTGCCATTTTTGAAACCGTTTTATTGCCCGACAACCCAAGACTGATGCTCAAACCCGTTTCTTTAATGACTTTATGACGCAACTCTTGGGCAAATTTCCAAGTCCCGAAAAACTTTTCCATGCCCGTCATATCCAAATAAAATTCGTCAATACTTGCCTTTTCCACGACCGGCGCATTATCAACCATAATGTTCGTAACTATGGAAGAATATTGACTATACGCTTCAAAATCACCCCTTAAAATAATGGCATCGGGACATAGCTGTCTGGCCATTTTCATGGGCATTGCCGAGCGAACGCCAAATAATCTTGTTTCATAACTGCAAGCCGCCACCACCCCACGGTCACTATTGCCCCCAACAATAACTGGTTTATTATTTAGCCGACTGTCTCGTAGCCGTTCGACAGAAACGAAAAAGCTGTCTAAATCTAAATGGGCAATGGCTCTGGTTTGCATAAAAAAGCTATCTTTTGTTAATTTTGCATAATTTTATTATCTTTGTTTTAGGTGTCAATTAATTTTAGATACGAAATTTACTCAATATAATAGCACAATTCCAAAATTATGGATACATATTTTAGCCAAAATTTACGTTTTTTACGCAAAAATCAATTAGAGAAGACTTCTCAAGAGAAATTTGCTGAAGAAATGGAGATAAAAAAACCAACCTTGGGTTCTTATGAGAGTGGAAGAGCAGAACCAAAATATGCTGATTTGATAAAATTAGCCGCTTATTATGATGTGAATATTGGCGATTTATTGACCAAAGATTTATCCAAACGACCGATTGAGCAAAAGGCAAAAGATACTATTAATTTAAGAGTATTGGCCTCTACTGTCAATTCAGATAATGAAGACAACATAGAATTTGTCCCGATAAAAGCAGTGGCAGGATATGTGGAAGGATACGGAGATTTAGAATTTATCGAGACTTTGCCCGTTTTTCAAGTACCCTTCTTACAAAAAGACAGAAAGTACCGAGTATTTCCCATTCAAGGCGAGTCAATGTTACCGCTAAAAGAAGGCTCGTATGTATTTGCCGAATACATTGAGGATTGGAAGAATGTAAAAAACGGAACGGTGTGTATCATCGTAACAAAAGATGAAGGAATTGTCCTTAAAAAAGTATTCAATTATTTGAATGAGAAGAATTTATTGGTGCTTAAATCCACCAATGAAAGGTTTGCGCCCTACGCAGTGATGGGTGAAGATATTCACGAACTTTGGAAATTTGTGGGGTATTTTCAAAACGAATTTCCCAGTTAGTTGCGAGAGTCGTTTTAGCCTAATCATTAAAATTTCTGGTTCTGCAATCATTTATTACGAGAAATCAGCATCTTATGTTAACGCTGGCAGTGTTTTGAACCCTGCCAGCGTTCATTCCCAAAGAAAATGAACAAATCCTTAACAATTATCCGCCATTCCTCTAAGAATATCTTCCGTATATAATTATTTTATGATTTTTTTGAAATTAAAAAATAATTATTACTTTTGTCTAAGTAGAAACAACTAATTGACTATCATATATGAGCACTAAAATGAAACGTTATTTAAAATTGTTACGACTACTTATCAAAAAATAAATTATTAATAACTTAAAAAAAGAATTCACAGATGAAAAAGAATTTAGTACTACGATTATTAGGTATCATGATAACATTTTATTTCGTGCCATGCTACGCTCAGGAAAGCACCACAATGATTAATTCAAAAGATGCTATTTACAAAGATATTGATGGTAAGATAATATCTTCAGAAAAATTTTTAAAAATTTCTAAAGATGGAAAATATGAGTTTATAATTAAAGATTTAGGCAAAGGAAAAAAAGAAGTTAGACTCGGAAAAAAAGCTAATAGCAAAATGGCTTTTAAGGAAAAAGATTTTATTTGCAAAGATATTGACGGTAAGATAATATCTTCAGAAGAAATGGATAAAATTTCTAAAGATGGAAAATATACATTTACGGTTAAAGATTTAGAAAATGGAAAAAAAGAAATTAGACTCGTAAAAAAAGATAATAGCAAAATTGCTTTTAATGAAAAAGATGTTATTTACAAAGATATTGACGGTAAGATAATATCTTCAGAAGAAATGGATAAAATTTCTAAAGATGGAAAATATACATTTACGGTTAAAGATTTAGGCAAAGGAAAAAAAGAAATTAGACTCGTAAAAAAGTAAAAACACTAACAAGTAGCCGCATGTATTTGAACAACATTTCACTTTAGTGCAAATATATAATTGTCAATAAGCTGTTTTAAAAAAAAACCTAAGGTTTAGGCAACTAGAAAAAAGAAGTAAGACTTTCTTTGCCTAAAAAAATAGGCTATTTGAAAAATGGAAATGATAACCTCTAAGAAAATTATAGATAGACCACAAAATTTTAATTGATTAAAAAATTAGGGTTCTATTGAAGAATCATTTTAGGGATATTACTTTTAAGGAATTCACTCAAAAATGAGTGGATTCTTTAATTACAGAGCGGTGACACCATGGTTGTTTTTTCCCATCAAGAACATTGGCAGCAGATGCCGGTTACTCGCACTTCAATATTGTCATTCAAAATATTTCGGAAAGCGGCGTTATCCTTTTCAGACAGCCGCTATTTTTTAATTTTGTTTTTAGATAAATACTTGTTCGTATTCAAATGTTTGAGATTTGGAAGCTAACTAACTGAAAATCAATAATTTGCTCTAAGTAAAAAATTATTCAATTTTATTGAATGCTTAACTTCAATATCGTTGGTTAAAGTGTAATTTTGTAGATTCCAAATTAAAAAATACACGATGTCATTTATCCAAAGATTTTCACGCTATGGCTTTTATTTATTGACGCTATGTCCATGGGCTTGTAAGCAAGACAGCATTCCAACAAACCCACTGAAAGAATTATCATTTTTAGTGGTGGGGGATTGGGGCAGAAATGGCACCCAAAACCAGCAACCTGTTGCCAATCAAATGAACCGCACGGCTTTGAAAGAAAACACGCAATTTGTCATCTCAACGGGAGATAATTTTTATGAAACAGGGGTACAAAGCATCACTGATTCCCAATGGGGAACATCTTTTGAAAAGGTTTATTCGGGAATTGGTTTACAAAATGACTGGCTGGTGGCACTTGGAAATCACGACTATCAGGGCAATCCACAAGCCCAAATTGATTACTCCCTCAAAAGCCCTCGTTGGAAAATGCCTTCCCGTTATTTTACTTTGGTGAAAGCCATTGACGAAACTACTAAGGTACGTTTGGTCTTTATCGACTCGACTCCGTTTATAACCGAGTATCTTCAAAATCCAAAGGCTTATTCTGATATTGCCAAGCAAAATACGCAAAAACAATTAATATGGTTGGATAGTGTTTTGACAAATGCGAAGGAAAAATGGAAAATTGTTATTGGACATCATCCCATTTATTCAGCGGGTTTTGGTCACGGCAATCAGGATGAATTGATTAGTCAAATAAAACCCATTTTAGAAAAAAACCACGTCCAAATGTATTTTTGTGGCCATAGCCACAGTTCTCAATACCTTAAACGCTCCGATAGTTCAGTAGATTACGTGGTGGCAGGTGCAGGTTCTTCCACCATTGAATTGGTTAAACAAGAAAGCACAGTGCTATTCGGCACAATAATACCAAGTTTCACCCTCGTTTCTCTCTCCAGTAATTTACTCAAAACCACTTTTATAGATTCAACTGGTCAAGTTTTGTTTAATGCTCAGAGGGGCTTTTGATCTATTCGATTTCTCCTCTTTTCATGCTCATGAAATTAAAAATTAAGGTTTGAACCACTATAAATATAGCTTCAAATTTTTTTGATGCTCTCCACTTTGATCTGTGATTGCTCGTATTTTCTTCAATTTATTAAAAAGTGTTATAGGAAAAATTTGTCCAGTTAATTAGGGATTTCGGGAGCAATGGTGACTTTATAAATCACTAATCAAATCTGTTTAAACAATATTTCTATTCTCGGAGGTTTTTCTGAACTTCGCTTTGGTAACTAAAAGTAAGAGGCTGATTTTAGAAATTTTGAACTTAAACCAAAGTTATCCTCAAGATTAATTTTGAACATCTTGTTGAAACCCTCGAATCTGCTCACCATCCATGGTCGTCAAAAGCCTTAATTAAACCGAGTTGATAAATCCCACTGATGTCTTGGTGAAACCAGCACTTTCTTTTAGTAGTGATCAATTAAGTAAGAAATTCTGTAATAGATTAGAAGGAAATTTTAGCTATTTATTAGAAAAAATTTAACCTTATTGAAAACTTGGCTAAAAAAACTGAATTATGAGTAAATTGGGACAAAAACTGTCTTTTAATTCTATTATTTATCCATCGTATCATCTGCTCATTTTCTATCCATGATTTCAATCAAATACGACCTCCAAGCCCAAGATTTATCCCAAAAATTTAGTATGTTTTGGCACCTTTCCGCCCAGAAAATACTTTTCATTGAGCAAAATTATGATGTTTCGAAAGGCTCGCCCGTTTTTACTAGACAAGGAAAATATACCACTCGTGGATGGACAGAATGGACGCAGGGCTTTCAATTTGGCTCAGCAATTTTGCAATTTGATGCTACAGGCGAACAAGAATTCCTTGACATTGGGCGAAAAAATACGCTAAAATTCATGGCGCCTCACATTAGCCATATTGGCGTTCACGACCACGGATTCAACAATGTTAGCACCTACGGAAACTTGCTACGCCTCATGCGAGAAGGCAAAATTGCGCTTAACGAATGGGAAAAAAACTTTTATGAATTAGCCCTTAAAATTTCGGGGGCAGTGCAGGCGAGCCGTTGGACAACTATTCAGAATGGCGGAGGAGTGTCGCCCAGCGAAGTGTCGCCCAGCGGTTTTATTCATTCATTTAATGGCAGTCATTCTCTTTTTGTCGATACCATTCGTTCTTGCCGGGCTTTGGTTATTAGCCATCAATTGGGTCATGTTTTTCAAGGCGAGGGCGATGTCAAAATCAATATGCTGGATAGAGCTTTGCAACACATAAAAGCTACGGCAGATTATTCAGTATTTTATGGCGAAGGACGAGACTCTTACGATGTTTTGGGTAGAACTGCCCACGAAAGTATCTTCAATGTGAAAGATGGTAATTTTCGTTGTCCAAATTCGCAACAAGGTTATTCAGGTTTTACCACTTGGACACGGGGCCTGGCATGGGCAATGTGTGGCTTTGCCGAGCAATTAGAGTTTTTGGAAACGCTCCAAGACGCCGAACTTGTAGCCTTTGGAGGTAGAATTTTTATTGAGCAATACATGCTAAAGGCGGCACGTGCCACTTGTGATTTTTATATTGAACATACCCCCATCGATGGAATTCCGTATTGGGATACCGGTGGACCTAATCTACATAAATTAGGCGATTATTTGAATGAAAAAGCAAATCCATACAATGATTATGAGCCCGTTGACAGTTCGGCGGCGGCCATTGGTTCGCAAGGTTTATTGAGATTAGGTAATTATTTACGACAAAAAGGCGAAACCGAAGCAGGAAAAAAATACTGGCAAGCGGGGCTAACGGTGCTAAACTCGCTTTTAGCTGAACCTTATTTAAGTACAAATCCAGCCCATCAAGGATTAATTTTACAGGCTATTTATCATCAACCCAATGGTTGGGATTATGTGCCAAAAGGTAGCAAAATTGCCAATGGCGAGTCATGTATGTGGGGCGATTATCACATGCGTGAAGTGGTAATTTACGTTCAGAAAATCATTCATAATGAGCCTTATTATTCGTTTTTTAATTGTTTGTAAATTTGTTGAGCGAACCGGGAACGGTCGCATCCCCTTAGTCATTAAAATCAATTAAAAATGGCAGAAAAATTCAAACCAAAATACATAAGAGTAGCGCAATTAAAAACTGCCCAAGATTTAAGAAATTATCTCGCCGTAAATCATGTAAAATTAGATTTTGATGAGGAATTGCTTTTGGGTGATAATTCAGTTTTCAAGAAAGGCGTAAAACTACATTCGGGCAGAGAAATCGGCAATAGCCTTTGTATTTTGCCAATGGAGGGCTGGGACGGCACAGCCGATGGTCGCCCAAGTGAGTTAACCAAAAGACGTTGGCAGAATTTTGCCTTCAGCGGAGCAAAATTATTGTGGGGCTGTGAAGCCGTGGCAGTTACGCACGAGGGAAGAGCAAATCCACGTCAATTGGTGATAAATGAGACTAATTTTGAGGAATTTGTTAATTTGTATCAATTGCTCATCGAGAAGCATTCAGAGAAATTTGGCTCGACTGCCGACCTTTTGATCGGGCTTCAATTAACGCACTCAGGGCGGTTTTGCAAGCCGAATGATAATACAAAATTTGAGTCTAAAATCTTATATCATCATCCAAAACTCAATCAAAAGTTTCATCTTGGAGAGGATTATCCGCTGATGACCGATGAAGAAATAGATAATTTAATCGAAGATTTCGTAAAAGCTGCCGTGTTGGCGCAAAAAGCAGGATTTCATTTTGTGGATATTAAGCATTGCCACGGCTATTTGGGACATGAATTTTTGACCGCCTACGACCGGGAAGGAAAATATGGCGGCAGTTTTGAAAATCGTACAAGATTTTTGAGAAATATCGTAGAAGGTATCAAAAAATCAGCACCAGGCTTAGAAATCGGCGTGAGGCTCAGTGCCATTGATTTTGCTCCATTCAAGAAAAGTGAAACAAGTGAAGGCGAACCAGATTTGGCTCAAAATCAAGCGTATAAATACGCTTTTGGCTGTGACGATTCGGGAGTAAAAATAGATTTAGAAGAACCAAAAGCATTCCTCCAATTAGCACAATCACTTGGTATTCAGCTGATTTGTGTAACTGTTGGCAGCCCCTATTATAATCCTCATTTAACAAGACCTGCACTTTTTCCACCATCCGATGGCTACCAACCACCCGAAGAACCACTGCTGGGCGTTGCTCGTATGATTGATGTGGCCGATGGGCTAAAACAATCATTTCCCGACCTAGTAATTGTTGGTTCCGGGTACTCGTATTTGCAAGAATGGCTACCAAATATTGCTCAAAATGTGCTGCGAAACAACAAGGCTGATTTCGTAGGATTTGGTAGAATGGTGCTTTCATACCCGACCATGCCCGACGATATGCTGAATTCTCGACCGATTCAAAGAAAACTTTTGTGCCGCACTTTCTCCGATTGTACAACCGCCCCACGCAATGGTTTATATTCGGGTTGTTTTCCATTAGACCCCGTGTATAAAAATCATCCGCACGCCGAATCGCTCAAAACGTTTAAAGATAGGTTATGAAAAAAGTAGCGTTAGTTACCGGCGGAAGTCGAGGAATTGGTCTAGGCATTGCCGAGAAATTGGTACAAAATGGCTTTGATTTAGCAATAAATGGGGTTAGAGATGAACATTTCGTGCAAGATGTATTGAAGAATCTAAGGGAATTCGGTACGAAAGTTATTTATTGTCAAGGTGATATTTCCACGAATGTAGATAGAGAATTAGTGCTCGAAAAAGTAAAATCTCATTTCGGGCAATTAAATCTTTTGGTCAATAATGCGGGAATTGCGCCCAAACAACGGCACGATATCTTGGAAACGACCGAAGCAAGTTTTGATGAAGTGATTGATATTAATTTGAAAGGAACTTATTTCTTGACCCAAGCCGTCGCTAATTTTATGGTTCAACAAAGGACAGAGAATCAAAACTTTAACGGTATAATTGTTAATATTTCCTCCATTTCGGCAACCGTTGCTTCAGTCAATCGGGGAGAATATTGCATCTCAAAAGCAGGTTTGAGCATGATCACGCAACTTTTTGCTACCCGATTAGGTGAATTCAATATTCCAGTGTTTGAGGTTCGTCCAGGCATCATCAAAACCGATATGACCGAAGGCGTTAGCGAAAAATACGATAAACGCATTGCTGAAGGACTAACCCTGCAAAAACGTTGGGGTTTTCCAGATGATGTTGGAAAAGCCGTTGCCGCCATAGCCAAAGGAGATTTTCCTTATTCGACAGGTCAAGTTTTTATCATTGATGGCGGTCTGACAATCTCAAGGCTTTAATTAAAACCAGAGATCTGTCATCAATTATTAAGTATTCGTTAAAAATTAGTTTATATTTGAACAGGTTGCAATCGCTTGATTAGTTACGAGTTACAATACTATTGCCTAAGGGCTAAAACCTAACTCCTAAATACAGAATAAATTTGTCCAACAAATATTGGTACCCAATGAAACGAACCGTCTTTTTTTTATCACTGTTTTTTTTCTGTGCAAATTTGAGCGTTTTTGCTAAAAATGCCAAGAATCGTAAAATATCATCTCAACCGATAGATTCGCTTTCGATTGCCAAAGGGCAAGTATTATTTACTCAAAACTGTTCCGGTTGTCACCAAATCGGCGTAAATGCTATTGGACCAAGATTATCAGGGATTACGAGCGTCACTTCGCCCGCTTGGGTAAAGAAATTTATTAAAAATTCCCAAGCTTTCATTGCTACCGGCGATGAACGAGCAACGCAAGTATTTCTAAAATATAAGAAGGCCGTTATGCCTGCTTACAACCATTTGCCGGAAACAGAACTCGATGCAATTGTTGATTATTTGGCTACCACAAAACCAATTAAAAACAATTTTAAGAAAGAGTATGGTGAAGGACTCAAAAATCCAATTCCTGAGCCAATCGAAGTTTCAAATCTTGTCGTTGATGTAAAGCAATTTACGCAATTTCCGGTATCGAGTGAAGGCGGAAAATACCCCCTTACCCGCATCACAAAACTTGCTTCTCAGCCAAACACAGGGCAAATTTTTGTAAATGATTTGAGAGGAAAATTATATAAAATGGAAGGTAACACTCCGGTTGTTTACCTTGATCTTTCCCAATTAATGCCAAATTTTATTCATACACCAGGTTTTGCTACAGGTTTTGGAAGTTTTGCTTTTCACCCAGATTTTCTCCATAATGGTTTGCTCTACACGACGCATAGCGAAAAAACTGGTTCGGCAAAAGCGGATTTTGCTTACGCTGACTCGATCAAGGTTTCATTGCAATGGGTGCTTACAGAATGGAAAATTGACAATCCAGCTTTGGGCGTTTTCTCGGGAAAACCTCGTGAAATGTTGCGAGTGAATCTAGTATCAGTCATTCATGGTGTCCAGGAAATTACATTTAATCCAATGGCAAAAAAAGGCGATGAAGATTATGGACTTTTGTACATCGGAATTGGTGATGGAGGAGCAGCCGAAAATGGTTATGCTTTCTTGACAAACAAAGAAGACCAAATTTGGGGTAAAATCTTACGGATCGACCCATTAGGCAGGAATAGTAAAAATAATAAATATGGTATTCCAACCAATAACCCTTACGCAAAATCGACGCATAAAAAAGCTTTGAGAGAAATATATGCGAGTGGTTTCCGAAATCCGCATCGAATCATGTGGACGACCAAAGGCGATATGCTTTCCGTAAATATTGGCCACGGTAACATCGAATCTTTATACAAAATCGAGGCAGGTCGAAACTATGGCTGGCCGACTAGAGAAGGGAAATTTGTGATTTATCCCGATGGAGATATGAATAAAGTATATCCTTTGCCCGCTAATGATAAAATCTATAACATAACTTATCCTGTAGCCACCTTCGATCACGATGAAGCCAAGGCCATCACAGGCGGCTTCGAATACACTGGAACTTTAGTTCCTGCCTTAAAAAACAAATATTTGTTCGGCGATATTCCTTCAGGAAGATTATTTTATCTGAATGTTGCCGACCTCAAACAAGGACAAACCGCAAAAATAAAAGAGTGGAAACTAACACTTGATGGCAAGATCGAAACCCTCAGGAATTTGTGCGGTAATGACAGAATTGACTTGCATTTTGGGATTGATGCTCGAGGAGAAATGTACATCATGACCAAAGCCGACGGAAGAGCTTATCAGATTGTTGGGGCTAAAGAGTAGAACAAATTTTTCAATGTTCATTATCCAATTCAATTATTAAACCTTTTTCATGTGCTGTAAGTTTCGCTCCCTCGAACAAGGTTAACACTTTTCAAACAACCCAATTATTCAACCTTCAATTATTTAGCAAATGATGAAAAAATTTACTCGCCGAGATATTCTCAAGGCAACAATTCCGAGTTCGCTTGCTTTGATATCGATTCCGACCATCATTCCATCTACTGCATTTGGAGCCAATGACCGCTTAAGAGTTGCCGTCATTGGTATCAACGGGCGAGGCAAAGACCATATTGCTGGCTTTATGAAGCAAGACAATGTGGAAGTTGCCACCATTTGCGATGTCGATAATGTGGTGCTACAAGCTGGAGCAAAGGCTTTTGAAGAAAAATACGGCAAAAAAGTAGGAACAGAACAAGATTTACGCAAAGTCTATGACGACAAAAGTATTGATGCCGTCAGCATTGCAACACCCAATCATTGGCACGCATTAGCGGCTATCTGGGCGTGTCAGGCGGGTAAAGATGTGTACGTTGAAAAGCCCGGTTGTCACAACCTATTTGAAGGTAAAAAATTGGTTGAAGCTGCCACCAAATACAACCGAATTGTACAGCACGGTGTACAGCTGCGTAGTTCAGTGGCTATTCAAGAAGCTATCCAACATTTACGAGATGGACTCATTGGTAAAGTGTATATGGCTCGTGGAACAGTTTATAAATGGCGACCAGATATTGGTAATCTCGGAAAATCACCCGTACCCGATGGCTTAAATTGGGATTTGTGGCAAGGGCCAGCTCAAGTCCGTGATTTTAGTAAAAACTACGTCCATTACAACTGGCATTGGTTTTGGGACTATGGCAATGGCGACATTGGTAATCAAGGAATCCACGAAACTGACTTGTGTATGTGGGGTTTAGACGTGGGCTTGCCCGAGACCATCACCTCGGCGGGTGGCAAATATTTGTGGAATGACTGTAAAGAAACACCCGAAGTGCTGACCTCGACCTACAATTATCCAAAAGAAGGAAAAGTGATTCAATTTGAGGTGCGTCCATGGATGACCAATAAAGAAGATGGCGTTGAAGTTGGCAATATTTTTTATGGTGAGAAAGGTTACATGGTCATCAACGGTTATTCAGATTACAAAACTTTTTTGGGCAAAAACCGTGAACCAGGTCCTGCTCGAAATGCCGGTGGCGACCATTACAAAAATTTTATTGATGCCGTTAGAGCTAAAGACAAAAAGATCTTAAACGGACCCGTGGAGACGGCACATTTGGCGGCAAGTATTGCCCATTTAGGTAATATTTCTTATCGCTTAGGCAGAACTTTACATTTCGATCCTACTAAAGAAATATTTTTAGGCGATAAAGAAGCCAACGCCATGCTCACCCGCAAATACAGAAGCCCGTATATTGTGCCTGATAATGTGTAACTCTTAAAACTAACCATCCACTATGAATCAACATTCCACAATCAAACAACTAAGTAGACTGCCCGTAATTGTGGCTGCATTAGGCTATTTGGTAGATATGTACGACCTATTTCTGTTTAGTGTTGTGCGTGTACCAAGTCTAAAAGCACTCGGGGTTGCCGACGACAAACTATTACCCGAGGGTGTTTTTCTACTAAACATGCAACTGACAGGGCTGCTTATTGGTGGCGTGCTTTGGGGCATCATGGGCGATAAAAAAGGGCGGTTGTCGGTTCTTTTTGGCTCAATTATTCTTTATTCTTTGGCAAATATGGCCAATGGCTTGGTGCATACCTTGCCGCAGTACGCCGCCCTGCGGTTTATTGCAGGGGTGGGTTTGGCGGGAGAACTTGGCGCAGGCATTACACTCGTTGCTGAACTTTTACCCCAAAAGCTCAGAGGTTATGGTTCCGTCATTGTTTCAACTATGGGTGTTTTAGGGGGTATTTTGGCCTACTTTGTTGCCGATTTGTTTGAATGGCGTGTGTCCTATTTTGTGGGTGGTGGCTTAGGTTTATTACTGCTGATCCTAAGAATCAACGTTTTTGAGTCGGGTTTATTTCTAAAAATAAAAAGTGAAAAAGTAGAACGAGGCGATATTATGATGATTTTTGGCAATGGGAAAAGGCTAAAAAAATACTTTTTAGCCATCGTTGCGGGAATGCCTATTTGGTTTGTGGTGGGGGTATTGGTAACTTTTTCCCCCGAATTTGGCAAGACCCACGGGCTACCTCAGGCAATCGGTGCTGGCGTAGCAGTTATGCTTTCCTTTCTTGGTCAATCCTTCGGCAATTTGGCTTGTGGTGTGTTGAGCCAACGCCTTCAAAGTAGGAAAAAAGCCATTGCTATTTTTATGTTACTTTCTTTTGGTATGATGCTGGTTTATTTGTTAGCACCCATCGGCTCAACGTTATTATTTTATGTCCTTATCACTATCATTGGTTTTTTCAATGGCTACTGGACCTTATTTGTTATGATGGCAGCCGAACTTTTTGGCACGAATATCAGGGCAACCGTAGCTACTTCCATTCCAAATTTTGTGCGTGGGTCTGCCATTCCACTTACGTCAGCTTTTGCTTTTCTGAAAACAAATACGAGTTTGGGCGTAAATAACGCCGCCCTCACCATTGCTACGATGACCGTTGTGGTTGCCATGTGTGCTTTATACTTTCTAGAAGAAACGTTCTCAAAGGATATGAATTATGTTGAATAAGTGATCTGAATCACTAATCAGGCTTGTAATCTGTTGATTATCAATATTTTGAGATTTTATTTTATCTCAAAGTATTGATATTCTCGGGACTTTGTTTTCCGCCGATCCAAACGTAAATCCTTGTCTTCTAATAAGGTCCCAAAATTTACGCTCCAATGAGATTGATGTCCTTCGAAGTGAAGCGTTTGAATCCCTTTCTCAGAAAATGTTGAACCAAATGTAATTGATGAATTGATTTAACGAAATATTTTTTTTAGCAATCCTCAATAGTTTAAAGCGGCCACTAAAGAGAAACTAGACAAAATTATTCCGTTTAAATTATTGCAACAAGACGAAATCGTGTTGATTAATTTAGGTAAATGTCGGAAATACTCACGAAACTACAGTCTGAAGAAGCATTGGAGGCGATCGAAGCAGTCATTAAGTGCTCAAATGCGGGTATTCGGTTTTCTGTGGTGAACAACATGGTTGAACACGAATTTACTAAGTTACTTAAAAATTGACTTTTATGCCTTGACGTTGATAGATAAATCTCGTATACACAGAGATGTACCTTGAAAATAAATTACGCAGTAAGTTGCTAAATATACTCATTGATATCCAAGGGAATACCTTAATTTTGGCGCAAAAAGGGTTTTACCACCCTCAAACGGATGCTTTGAACAAGTATAAGACATGGTAACCGGTGATTTTATTGGGCGTACATTTGATTAGTTAATACCTAAATTCTTTGCATTCAACTTTCTATTAGAAATACAATAATTACCATATATCCCAATTCTTATGAAATTTTTTACTAAGTCATCCATTACAGCTCTGCGCATTTCGTGCACTACGCTAATAATTGCTTTGAGTTTATCATCCATTGCTTTTGCCGCTCAACGAGATTTTTACCAGTTTAAAGTGTATCATCTTAAAACAAAAGACCAAGAAGCTCGTCTTGATATATTTTTAGAGAAAGCTTATTTACCCGCTCTTCACCGACTAGGCATTAATAATGTGGGGGTTTTTAAACCAATAATTGCTCCCAATGCACCAGCGCCAACGGATTTCCTGGTTTATGTATTTATTCCTTTCAAATCTTCCAATGAGTTTTTCAAACTTGATAAGAAATTATTAGCCGATAAGCAATTCGCCCTGGACGGAAAAGATTACCTTGATGCACCCTACAATAATGTTCCATACACACGTATTGAATCCATTTTACTTTCGGCATTTACCGAAGCCCCAATCTTTAATTTACCCAATTTAAATTCACCAAAATCCGAAAGGGTCTATGAATTAAGAAGCTACGAAGGGCCAACCGAAAAATTATACTTAAATAAAGTGGATATGTTTAACAGAGGTGGTGAGGTTACATTATTCAAACGATTAGGTTTTAATGCCGTTTTCTACGCAGAGGTTATCTCGGGCGGACAAATGCCTAATCTCATGTATATGACAACTTTTGAAAATAAGGCTTCACGGGACGAGCATTGGAAGGCATTTTCGGCCGATGAGTATTGGAAAAAATTGGTCGCCATGCCAGAATATCAACATAATGTTTCAAAAAATGATACCCGTTTTCTGTATCCAACGGATTATTCGGATATGTAAACATCGTCACATTTGATGAAATTATTTTTGGAAATTTAGTCAATAATTACGTGAAAAAAACACTCATTACCATCCTGCTTTCGATTTTCGTTTTTACAGAGGCATATCCAAACACAAAACCCAGTCCCAAATTAAAAAATGGTGGAGACAATGTTTCATCCATAAAACTTCCAAATGGGTTTTCGGTTAAAATTATGGCCACCAATTTAGGCGCCGTACGCCATATTGCCGTCGCAAAAAATGGAGATATTTACGCAAAGCTCTCTAAATTGAAAGATGGTAAGGGCATTTATTTATTGCGGGATAACAACAAAGACGGCGTTATTGACGAAACGAAATTGTTTGGGGATTATCCGGGAACGGGCGTTTTCATTAATGATGATTATTTGTACACTTCTTCAAACTCAGGCGTTTATCGTTATAAAATGAACACAAAAGGAGAAGTTATTGATTATGAAAAACCGGAGTTAATTGTGAGCGGTTTGGTTGATAGAAAGCGAGATAATGCTAAACCTTTAGTCGTTGATAAGCAAAATAACCTATACATCACCGTAGGTTCTTATAATGACCCTTGCAGAGAAATCGGCAGCGGTAAAGGGATTAATCCTTGTTCAATTCTTGATTCAGCCGGAGGAATATGGCAATTTAAGGCCGATAAATTGAATCAAACCTTTGCCGACGGTACTCGATTTGCAACTGGATTGAAAAATGCCGTAGGAATTGCGTGGAATGCTAACACCAATTCTCTTTTTACTACACAACACGGCAGGGGGCAATTTCATGATTTTTATCCGCAGTACTATACCCCAAAACAAAGCGCTGAATTACCCGCCGAAACTTTATACGAAATTCATAAAAATGATGATGCAGGCTGGCCTTACGTTTATTATGACCAATTTCAGAAAAAGAAAATACTCGCTCCAGAATACGGAGGAGACGGCAAAAAAACGGCTGGGGAACAAGCCATTAACCCTTTAGTTGCTTTTCCTGCGCATTTAGGCCCCAACGCATTATTATTTTATACAGGAAAAATGTTTCCCAAAAAATATCAGAACGGGGCTTTTATCGCCTTCCATGGTCAATCGCCAGAAATGAAAAAAGGTTATTTAGTAGCATTCGTACCTTTTGTAAACAACAAACCTTCTGGTAAGTGGGAAATATTTGCGGATAATTTTGCGGGAACGGATTTAGAAAAGCCTACTGGCCCAATTCAGCATCGTCCGTGTGGTTTAGCTCAAGGAAGCGATGGCTCCCTGTACGTCAGTGATGATTTAAACGGAACAATTTTCAAAATTGGATACAGTCACATTCCAAACTCACCAAATTGAGGGCAAAATCAGAATTAATTGAGGTAAACGAAGGTAAAAGTAGTTGTTTTTATTTCAATATTTTCAAATCAACTAGCCCAATATCTGTTATTTACGAAAAAAAAATTGTTTGCATTGAATACGTACTAAGCTAAAAAATGATACCCTGAAAATGGGATTTGTCATATCAAGATGAAATTTAGCTTAACCGCAGGTAAGTGAATCCTTCGTGCTCAATTGAAATCAGGTAATTATTGTGATACACAAGTAGTACAAAGAAATTAGTTTGCAGTATTCAGTAGATGAAAATTTGATAACTCATTCAAGATGAGAATATTATGTAGTTATTTTGTGGACAACCTACTACAAACTAAAATGTACTGCCTTTTCATAGCATTTCGAAATATGTTGAAATAATCTAGAATTCAAAAGCTTGATGTCATTCATACTTTAATAAGGCAGTAAAATTTTCATTCAAGGCAATTGTCAGTCTCAAATCATTAAAAATTGCTTAACTTTGCACCTTGAAAAAATTCATAGCGATATTGCTTTTATTGTTTTATCAGATGGCAACAACTGAATTATATCAGTTGTTGAAATTGCCATTTCTGGTGGAACATTTTATTGAGCATAAAGAGCTGAATAAAGATATTACACTTATGCAGTTTTTATACCTTCATTATGCCTACGGTGATGTAAAAGATGCAGATTATAAAGAAGACATGAAATTACCTTTCAAGTCGCACAACAACACGATTACTACTCATTTGGTGGATGCAGTAGCAACCACTGTGTTAAAAATTACTATACACGCCAAGCCTAATTTTGATCCATTAAAAGTACTTATCACTTCGGAGGAAGACTTTTTTGCCTCTTCCTATTGCTCCCATATCTGGCAACCGCCAAAAATCTGTTAACTACTTTTTGGTCTTAATATTCCTCAAATACCTGCGTGTTTGGGTTTTTGTGTATTCAAGAATTTTAATCAAAATACTGATTATCAGATTAAATTATGCTTAGTAAAATCATTGACTTTTCCATTGGGAACAAACTAATTATCGGGCTATTTGTTATAGCCCTTGTTGGTTATGGCGTTTACGAAACGAGCAAACTGCCTATTGATGCCGTGCCAGATATTACTAATAATCAGGTACAAGTTATTACCGTGGCGCCTTCATTTGGCGCTACGGATATTGAAAGGTTGGTTACTTTTCCGATTGAACAAGCCAATAGTAATATTAGTGGTTTGAAAGAAATTAGAAGTTTTTCTCGCTTTGGTTTGTCTTTAGTAACCATCGTTTTTGATGATGCAACCGATATATATTGGGCGAGACAACAAGTAGCCGAACGATTACAGAAAGTACAATCAATCATTCCGCCAGGAATTGGAATACCCGAGCTAGGACCAATTTCAACTGGTTTAGGTGAAATATACCAATACGTCGTTCGCCCAAAAGAGGGTTACGAAAACAAATACGATGCTACCGAACTCCGAACTATTCAAGATTGGATTGTTCGTCGCCAACTCTTAGGGGTAAAAGGAGTAGCGGAAGTTGGCAGTTTTGGTGGAAAACTGAAGCAGTTTGAAATCTCAGTCAATCCCAATAAACTACAAGCGTACAACTTGACAATTACTGATGTTTTTACTGCTTTAGAAAAAAATAATCAGAATACAGGCGGAGCGTACATAGAAAAAGGACCGACCGTTTTATTTATTCGGAGTGAAGGATTAATCAGCAACAAGGAAGATATCGAGAACATTTCCGTTAAAGCAACCTCTAACGGAACGCCCGTTTTTATGAGAGAAGTTGCCGATGTAAATATTGGTTATGCGACTCGATACGGGGCGATGTGTTACAATGACAAAGGTGAAGTTGCGGGAGCGGTGGTGATGATGTTGAAAGGGGCAAACAGCAGTGAGGTTATTAAAAATGTCAAAGAAAGGGTTGCTCAAATCCAGAAAACATTGCCCGAAGGCGTAGTCATTGAACCATTTTTAGACCGAACCAAAATGGTAAATAATGCCATTGGAACGGTGGAAAAAAATCTTTTAGAAGGGGCTTTAATTGTGGTGTTTATTTTGGTTTTATTTCTCGGAAATTTCCGTGCGGGTTTATTGGTTGCCTCAGTTATCCCCTTAGCGATGTTATTTGCCATTATTTTGATGAACACGTTTGGCGTCAGTGGCAATTTAATGAGTCTCGGAGCGCTGGATTTTGGTTTAATCGTTGACGGTGCCGTCATTATTGTGGAAGCCGTCATGCACCAATTATCTCACAGCCAGAAATTTGAAAATATCAAAAGATTGTCGCAAAGTGAAATGGATGCTCAGGTGAATTCTTCGGCAAGCAAAATGATGAACAGTGCCGTTTTTGGACAAATTATTATCTTAATTGTTTACTTACCCATTTTTACCTTACAAGGAATTGAAGGAAAAATGTTTAAACCAATGGCACAAACGGTAGCTTTTGCGTTACTGGGCGCTTTCGTGCTTTCCCTCACGTATATCCCAATGATGAGTGCTTTGTTCTTGAGCAAAACGGTAAAACATAAACCAAATATCTCAGATAAAATCATGGCTAAGGTGGAAAGTGCTTATGAAAATGCACTCCTAAAGATTTTAAATTTCCCGAAAATCGTTATCACAATCGTTGTTTCCCTTTTTGTTTTGGGAATTATTATGCTTCGTTCGTTGGGAGGGGAATTTATCCCTGCCTTGGAGGAAGGTGATTTTGCGGTAAATACCAGGGTTTTGACGGGAAGTAATTTAAGTACCACCATCGAAAGCACGCAAAAAGCCGCTCATATTCTCAAAAATAAATTTCCAGAAGTAGAAAAGGTAGTAACGAAAATTGGTAGTGGCGAAGTCCCAACCGACCCAATGCCGATGGAAGCCAGTGATATGATGGTGATTTTGAAGGATAAATCGGAGTGGACTTCCGCAAAAACATTCAGCGAATTAGCAGAGAAAATGACGATTGCTTTGCAAGATGTTCCGGGTATCACCACGGGATTTCAATTCCCCGTACAGATGAGATTCAATGAATTGATGACGGGAGCGAGACAGGATGTGGTTCTTAAAATTTTCGGCGAAGATTTAGATACTTTGGCACTTTATGCCGAACGTTTAGGCAAAATTGTCAATGGCGTTCGAGGAAGTCAAAACCTGTTTATTGAGCCGGTAACAGGAATGCCCCAAATCTTGATCGAGTATAACCGTGCAACAATTGCTCAATATAATTTGAATATTGCTGATATAAATAAGGTCCTCAATACGGCATTTGCTGGACAGAGTACAGGTTTGGTTTTTGAAGGAGAAAAACGCTTCAATTTAATGGTTAGACTGAACATGGATAAGCGAAAAAATTTGGAAGACGTTCAGAATTTATTGATTCCAACGCCCCAAGGAACCCAAATTCCGCTGAATCAATTGGCCACCATCGAAATTAAAAACGGTCCGAATCAAATTCAGCGGGAAGATGCAAAAAGGAGAATTGTAATTGGTTTCAATGTAAAAGGCAGAGATGTACAAACGATTGTAACGGAATTGCAACAAAAAATTGATGCAAAAATAAAATTTCCAACCGGCTACTATGTTACCTACGGTGGCGCCTTTGAAAACTTAAATGCCGCCAAGCAAAGGTTAATGATTGCCGTGCCCGTATCATTAATTCTTATTTTTCTCTTGCTATTTTTTGCGTTCAATTCTATAAAACACGGTTTATTAATTTATACCGCTATTCCACTTTCGGCGATTGGCGGAATCTTCTTCTTGGCTTTGCGTGGAATGCCTTTTAGTATAAGTGCAGGCGTTGGTTTTATCGCCCTCTTTGGGGTGGCAGTTCTGAATGGTATTGTATTAATCGCCGAGTTTAATCGTCTGCAAAAAGATGGCATGACGGTTTTAAAAGAAGTCGTCGTAGCGGGTGCAAAAGTACGCTTACGACCCGTGATGATGACGGCTTTCGTGGCATCACTGGGCTTTTTACCCATGGCAATCAGCGACGGAGCGGGTGCCGAAGTACAGCGTCCTCTGGCTACGGTCGTGATTGGTGGATTGATGTTGGCGACATTTTTAACGCTTTTTGTCCTCCCAATTCTATACATTATTTTTGAAAAAACGGGTAACTCAAAATTAACTACAAAACCGCTTGCACTGATTTTTCTTTTACTCTTAGCCGGGGGCTTAAGTGCTTCAGCACAAGATAAAATCAATCTGCAAGATGGAATTGCCATGGCAATAAGAAATAATTTGACCGTTAAAAATGAGCAATTAAAATCTGAATATCAGGAAAAACTCATCAAATCATCGCTTAACATTCAGCAAGCCAACTTTTCGGTAGAAGCCGGACAAATAAATAGCGTTTACGCTGATACTCGTTTTGGTATTTCTCAATTTATCAGCTTTCCTACGGTTTATAGGAATCAAAAGAAAGTATTGGATGAAGAATGGAAAACCGCAGTTTTGACCATTGCACTCCGTGAAATCGAACTAAAACGAGCGGTTACGCAATACTTTTATTCGATTATTCTTTTTCGAGAAAAGGAGAAATTACTCCTAAAAGCGGATAGTATTTACACTGAATTCTTGTCAAAAACCAATTTGCGTTTAGCAAAAGGCGAAAGTAATATTTTAGAAAATACTGCGGCAGAATTACAGAGAGGCAATATTCAGTTACAGTTAAAAGCCTTACAGCAAGAAATTGATTTGACAAAATTGCAATTTCAGTTATTGCTCAATACGGAAATAAATTATGAGCCTTTGGCACCCGATGCAAAAATTGATTTTCCCATTTGGCTCGACAGTTCTTTAGTGAATCAACATCCTTTGCTTAAAGTTTTTCAACAGCAAAAATCGTTGGCGAGGGTAAATACTTCTTTAGAAAAATCAAGATTATTACCTAATTTGAATCTCTCAATTAATAGCATGAGTATGCAAGGAACGGGAGCAGATAATGTTGTTTATAACGCCTCTACTCGATTTAATTCCGCACAAATTGGCTTGGGGATTCCTCTTTTTGCGGGTGCTCAAAAAGCAAGAATAAATGCTTCTAAAGTGGCAGAAACAATTGCGGACAATAATTTTCAACAACAATTTCAACAATTGAGAAAAGATTATCAATACGCTCTTTTGCAATTTCAAACCAATCTTCAGGCCGTAAATTATTTTGAAAATTCGGGCTTGAAAAATGCAAATTTGATCATAGCAACCGCCAATAAACAATTCATCAATGGCGACATTAATTATTTGGACTGGGTTGTGCTAATCAACCAATCAATTGCCATTCAATCCAATCATTTGGATGCCATCAAAATGCTCAACGACAGCATCATTTCCATCAATTATTTAACATCGAAACAATAAAATAATGAAAAATATAATCATTCTTTTTGGAATTTTCTTTCTCGTGGCCTGTGGTAGCAAGAAAACAATGGAAGAAACCACGCAAACGCCAACTACTATTGAAGGTGATATTGCCACGCTCACCGTTGCTCAATTGGCGCTAGCAAAAATAGAATTGGGTAAGGTGAACCTGAGAAGTATTTCTACGTTGACGAAATTAAATGGTAAAATTGACGTTCCACCACAAAATTTAATTTCAGTGAGTATGCCTTTGGGCGGTTATTTGAAGTCAACAAAATTATTGCCAGGCATGCACATCAGTAAAGGTGAATTGATAGCAATAATGGAAGACCAACAATATATCCAATTGCAACAAGATTATCTGACCACCAAAAATAAACTGGAGTTTGCCAAGGCGGAATATTTACGTCAAAAAGAACTCAATTTGAGCAAGGCAACCAGTGATAAACTTTTTCAACAAACGGAAATGGAATATAAATCACTTTTAATTACTTTGAGTGCGTTGAGCGAAAAACTAAAATTGATTAATATTAGCACCAAAAACCTAACTGAAAATACGATTTCAAACTACGTGAAAATCTATTCCCAAATAAGTGGCTATGTTTCAAAAGTTAATGTGAATATTGGAAAATATGTTAATCCCACCGATGTGTTATTCGAACTTATTAACCCATCTGATTTTCATTTAAACTTGAAAGTTTTTGAAAAAGATATTGATAAATTGGTCATTGGGCAAAAGCTAATGGCGTACAGCAATAATTTCCCTGATAAAAAATACGATTGTGAAATTATTCTGATTAGTCGGGATATTTCCGCCGAAAGAACGGTGGATGTTCACTGTCATTTTGAGAAATACGATAAAACTTTACTGCCTGGCATGTATATGAATGCGGACGTGGCGGTAAAATCTGCCAATGCGCCTTCAATTCCAGAAGATGCAATCGTTAATTTTGAAGGCTTAAACTACGTTTTTGTAGCAAAAGAAAAAAACCAATTTCAAATGGTTAAAGTGGAGACGGGTACGAAAGAAAAAGGTTTTATTGAAATAAAAAATAGTACCACATTTACGGAAAAACAAATTGTCACCAAAGGAGCGTATACACTCTTAATGAAGTTGAAAAATAAATCTGAAGAATAGTATTCGGAACTGTGCACTACCTGGCGGAATAGTCCTCCAATATCCATAGCGAGTGGTTTAAAACCTTCGCTATGGATATTGGAGGGTATTTATTCTCCCGATTAACATTTCCGCCAAATGATACTTAATTCCCTAGCATTTTTACAGAAAATTTCATCGGAAGAATGATGCCAGGCTTAATCCAGCCCTCGATTTATATAAAATTTGACATAAAATCATGAAACAAGCTAATCATTATGAAGAACAGCAATGATAAAGCTTTTTTTGATGTTCCAAAAACCTGCGAGGAAAATTAAAATTACCTTTATCCATTTTCGTTTGAAACAAAAACAACACAAATATGAATACCACTGAGCATCTCTCAGCCGAAACTTCTTTTGAAATACTCGGACTTTCTTTACCGCCCGCACCGCTTCCTTTAGGGGTTTACAAACCTTATTTGATTGATGGAAAATATCTGTACTTATCGGGGCATGGGCCTGTCAATAACGATAAAAGCTTGATTATTGGCAGAATCGGTGAAAATTTAGACATCGAAGCAGGCAAATTGGCGGCTCGTCAAGTAGGATTAACTTTGCTTTCAACGATCAAAACGCATTTGGGCAGTTTGAATAGGGTAAAACGAGTCATTAAAATTCTGGGCATGGTCAATTGTGTAAGTGAATTTGAACGTCATCCTTATGTAATTAACGGTTGCAGCGAACTTTTCGCCCAAGTTTGGGGAACGGAAAACGGAATCGGGGTTAGAAGTGCCGTGGGCATGGGAACACTTCCCGATAATATTCCGGTAGAAATTGAGGCAATGTTTGAGCTTCACGAAGACTAATAAAATGGTTTATCAATTAACTGGCTTGGTATAGAAGTATGGAAGCATGTGGAGGGTTGGTTTAAATCAATACCCAACAAGAACCTACTCCTTGTTTACCATACCACCCTAATCGGTGATCATAATCGCTGTGGCTTGACCGAAAAACGATCATCGTGAAAGCTTGTGATCATTATAATTGCCAAGGCTATAAAGTAGGGTAGTGGCGCAATTACCAATCCAATCGGGAAATTAGCCAATCACCATTTTGAAGTAATTTAGGATAAAACATTAGCATCCTTGGAGAGTGTCTCACACCCCAACTTGCGAAAGCGAAAACTCGAATAATAACGCCCTAATTATCAAAAATATAACGATTAAATAATTGCAATTCGCTGTGCTGCCGCCAATTTTCGAGTAGGACAATCGCCACTGATGCGAATGAGTTTGTGCATTGGGATTAAATTTTTCAAAAACAATTCAATATTACACCCTCGGAATATATGAATTCTAAACAATTGACTTGGGACAAACGATAAAATAGCGGTTTAAAAATCTAAAATTAAATCTTATAATTTTATTTCAATAAAAAAATAAATTTATTTGACGAATGCTGACCTTAAAATCAAAATTCTTCCTTAACATTGCATTATGATTTAACAAAAAATAAATCAAACATATTATTAGCGTTTAGCTTAAAATTCCTGTAATCTGAAAGTCGAAGAATAAGTACACGGGAGTAAAGTTCAAAACGTCACGTTATGCGTGGCGTTACTTTGCTTTGTGTACAGGGCTTCGACTCCCCAGATTACGAGTAAGTAACGTTTCACGCTTTTTCTATGACCAAAATTTAAACAACCCTTCACCATGAAAAAAATCTACGTTACTGCCGTTCTTTTCATTTTCATTTTTTCTTCCCGAGCCCAAAACCTAAAAAGTAAATACTACCGTGATTCTATATTGGTAGATTCTACGAAAAAAACCAAAGGATATATTCCAAGTTTTAGCGGTGGCGGAACCAGTAATAACTACGTTCCAGATGTCATACCTCCTTCTCCCAATGCGGCTTCAATGGGTCGCTTTGGAGATATTGCCCTCAATTTAAGTTCGGGTTTACCTAATTTACCCATTTCACTTTATACCGCTAT
>Ga0114959_10000406_pt1 | contig 40731 bp, 46 predicted proteins | sample C_130625_EF_Meta_FD_87317 | JGI IMG/M metagenome (GOLD analysis project Ga0114959, IMG submission 87317) | Freshwater microbial communities from Lake Croche, Canada to study carbon cycling - C_130625_EF_MetaG | ecosystem: Environmental > Aquatic > Freshwater > Lake | place: Lake Croche, Canada... | reverse complement strand
TTCAATTCTCCAGGCTTTCAAGGTAATTCGATCTCAGGTCAATTTCTGGGGCGCGACGCCGATGGTGAATCTTGGTTATTTACTGGCTTTGAATTAAATCTTTTTCTGGATGAGTCTGAAGGCTACTATCTGAATGTTTCTGCTACAACGCCTGCATGGTTTGTGATGTGGAGATTAGAAGAAGATATTGAGCGATACATTGATGAGCAATCTCTTGTAATTGCTAAAGCTGAAGCGACAATCGCAGTACCGCATCGAATTTGCGTAAGCTATAACGAAGCTGCTCGATTACTTGATGGCGGAGAATCGGTTGATACAGTTCCTATGACCGATGAGCATGCCTCATGGTTGCAAGAGTATGTGAATGAAAACTATCGGCCTGAACCGAAAAAGCGGCACAGGCCAGCATCATTCAAAGGCGCTAAACGCCCGGCGGAGGAATAATGGCAGATGGTTTTTTAAGTCGTTGGTCTAAACGTAAAGCAGGAAAGCAAGAAGATCTTGAAGAGCAGCCTAAAGAAGCTGTTCAGACTCCCGCACCTATACCTTCAGAGGCCCAAGCCCAGCCACCAGCTACCTTAGAGGATGTAGAGAAAATTGATCGTTTTGATCCTGACTTCTCTTCCTTTATGAAGCCAGACGTTGATCCTGTTGTTCAGCAGGCCGCCCTCAAAAAAATGTTTACTGACCCACACTTTAATGTGATGGATGGTTTAGATATTTATATAGGTGACTACTCCAAGCCCGATCCTTTGCCGCCAGGCATGTTAGAGAGAATGGTACAAAGCGATATGCTCCAGCTCTTCCGTAAGACTGCAGATGCTCCAGTCTCTGAGGAAAGCCCAATAGAGGGGCAAATGGCTTCATCTCAATCTAAAGAGAGGCTTTTAGAGGCTCAGGATCAAACTGATTTAACATCCACAGATTCCACATTAAAGACAAAACATGCTCATTTGGATGAAGTGCCAATAGAGTCTACGAAGAAAAAAACCTAAGAAGATGGTAAATGAGTCAAAAATTAATTTGCAGCTGTAATGGCACTATGCCTTTGGATGCAAAGGCACTTGGTGTTCCGGTGCATCACTCCTTGTGTAGACAGGAGGTAGGTTCTTTTTTAAAGGCGCTTGATGGATCTGATTCATTGGTGGTGGCCTGCACACAAGAGGGTGCTCTGTTTAGTGAGTTAGCTGAGCAGTCTGAAAAACCTTTGGTGGCACCTCTGCGTTTTGTCAATATTCGTGAAGTAGCAGGTTGGACACAAGAAGCTAAAGTATCTGGACCAAAGATTGCTGCTTTACTTGCTTTGGCCGATATGCCAGAAGCTGAGCCTGTTCCAGTTGTAAATTATGAAAGCCAAGGTAGGCTCTTCATTATTGGTGCTGGATCCTTGGCATTGCCTTGGGCAGAAAAACTTGGTGCCTCCTTGGATGTTTCTGTGTTGTGCACTGAGCCAGGTGATTTGCCCTTGGCACGTAACTATCCAATCTATACAGGCTCAGTGACTAAGTTAGATGGTTACCTTGGTAAGTTCTCAGTCGATTGGGATTTACAAAATCCTATTGACCCAGAAATGTGTACTCGTTGTGGCGCCTGTGTAGAAGTCTGTCCAGAAAATGCGATTGACCTCTCATTTCAGATTGATTTGAGCAAGTGCAAGTCACATCGGGATTGTGTAACTGCCTGTGCAAGCATTGGAGCAATCTCTTTTGATCGGAAAGAGCGCGGGCGTAATGCAGAGTTTGATTTGATTTTGGACCTGCGTGCTGATCCAAAGATGCGGATGAGTCAAACCCCTCAGGGATATTTTGCTCCTGGCGAAAATGCTCTGGATCAGGCTCTAGCGGTAAATCAATTGCTAGAGATGGTGGGCGAGTTTGAGAAACCTAAATACTTCGTCTATAACGAAAAAATTTGTGCCCATGGCCGCAACGGAAAAGTAGGGTGCAGTGCCTGTATCGATGTGTGCTCGACTGGCGCGATCAGTTCTTTATTTAAGAATGGTCAAGGTAGAGTTGAAGTTAATCCTAATCTTTGTATGGGTTGTGGGGCATGTGCTACAGCATGTCCATCGGGTGCTATGCGTTACAACTATCCAAGCATCCCTCATCAAGGTAAAGAGTTAAAAACAATTGCTACCGTCTTTACGGCGGAAGCTAAAAAGATTCATCAAGTTACTGCACCAAGCCTGCTCTTGCATACCTTAAAGACTGGCACTCAAATGATTGATGGCTTGGGGCGCTCTGCCCACGTATTGCCCAAACAGTTTGAAGGCCTGCCATCGTTTGTCATTCCTTATGGCATCGAGCATATTGCGTCTACTGGCTTAGATCTATGGCTTAGCGCTCTGACTTATGGGTTTACAGAGGTGGTATTACTCTTGAGTGGCGATGAAGATCCAGCTTATCGCGCAACCCTAAAAGAGCAATCAGACTTAGCCAATGCGATCTTGCAGGCCTACGGCTTTGATAAACGAATTCATTTAATCATGGCTCAAGCGCCTGATGATCTACAAACTATTTCTAAAGCGATGGGTGCATTACGTCAGCGTGGTCATTTAAATCCTATTTGTACTCCTGCAAGTTTTGGCTTATCTAACCAGAAACGGGAAACCATTGAGGCGGTGCTTGAGCATTTGGAAAAACAAGCTAAGACTCCAATACCAGAGGCAGGCGTTGCTTTGCCTCAGTCATCTTTATTGGGCGGCCTCAAGATAAATAAAGATGCTTGCACCATGTGTATGTCTTGTGTCAGCAGTTGCCCTGAGGGGGCCCTCTTAGATAACGCAGATGAACCTATTCTTTCCTTTATCGAAAAGCAGTGCGTTCAATGCGGCATTTGTGTTCAGACCTGCCCTGAGCAAGCTTTGAGCTTAAATCCCCGGTTGCAAACTGTTGAGCAACGCAAACAAAGAGTCAATCTGAATGAGACTCAAGCTTTTCATTGCATCAGTTGCGGAAAACCTTTTGGAACCCTAAAGATGGTGGACCTGATGTTGACCAAATTGGGCGCGCATGGCGCTTTCGCTGGCGCTGCAATGGATAGGCTGAAGATGTGTAGCGATTGTCGAGTGGTCGATATGGTGAAAAAAGAAACATGAGTGAAATGTCAAAAGAGACGGCTAAAGATGATTCTTTAACTGCAGTAGGTGATGTAGGCTTGCCAGAAGACTTGGCACGAGCTGACCTCTACGGATTAATAGCAAGATTTTTTCATCTCCCGCCAGACCAATTACTTTTAGATCAAATTGCTGCCACAGCTGATCAACAGGATGCTGCTGATCAAGCGCCTTTAGCTAAAGCATGGATGGATGTAGTTGAGATAGCAAAAAATAATCCAGCTAAAGCCTGGCATGATGAGTTTGACCTCAATTTTATTAGCGTTGGTAAGCCCAATGTTGTTCTGAATGGCTCCTTCTATATGGCAGGGCACCTTAATGAAAAACCGCTAGTCAATATACGCAAGGCTTTAGCAGAGTTTGGTTTAGAGGCTGCTGAGCAGATCACTGAGACGGAGGATCATATTTCAGCACTTTGTGAGGTGATGCGTTATCTGATTGCTGGGGATGATGTGGAAATATCAAACCTTACAAATCAAAGGGTTTTTTTCAATGCTCATATACGTCCTTGGTATGAAGACTTCTGCGACGCAATCGAGGCTATTCCGGAGATGCGTCTTTACCATCCAGTAGCCGTGCTTACCCGTGAATTTCTAGCTATTGAAGGACAAGGCTTCGACATGATTTGATCGAGCTTTACAACCAAGGGTTTTCCCTTAATGTCTTCTCAAGCATATAAATATGTCAAAAATGCAAATAAGTTTTACACTTGACCTTAATCAAGATTAATTGAATAGGAGCATGCTATGAGCACAAAATCCAAAGTTGCCTTAAGCGAAGAAAACAAGCCATCACGCCGAAATTTTTTCATTGGTGCCGGGGCCGCCGTTGGTGCTGTTGCAGTTGTATCTCAAACATCGATTGGCAAAGCCGTTATTCAAGAGATTGGCAGCACTGTGAAAAGTAAAGATGAAGGCCATACGATTACTGCGCACATGCGTAAGTACTACGAAAGCACCATGCTTTAACTTGTCCATTACCTCTAGATATCGATTAACTGTTACTAAATAAATAAAAAACTTTCTCAGGGACAACATATGAGTCTGACTCGTAAATCAAATACCCCCCAAAGCAGTCGCTCCACATCACATTTGATTGGTAGCTTATCGCGCGGCTTAAAAGCAGCGGTGCCTACCATGGATCGTCGAACTTTTTTAAAGCGTTCAGGTGTTGGCGTTGGTGCTGGTATTGCTGCTAGCCAATTGAGCTTAGTGCAAAAGGCCTCAGCAGAACAAAGCAAAGCGATGCTTGATGGCAAGGGAAAGATCGAAGTTAAAAGAACCATCTGTACCCACTGTTCCGTTGGTTGCGCTACAGATGCTACGGTAGAAAATGGTGTTTGGGTTCGTCAAGATTCTGTATTTGATTCCCCAATTAATATGGGTTCTTATTGTGCAAAAGGTGCGGCTTTGCGTGAGCATGGTCATGGCGACTATCGTTTGCGCTACCCAATGAAGTTGGTTGATGGAAAGTACCAGCGCATTTCTTGGGATCAAGCACTTACTGAAATTACTGCTCAGATGAAAGATCTGCGTACAAAGTACAGCCCAGATTCACTGTTCTTTATTGGTTCATCTAAGCACAACAACGAACAGGCCTACTTGCTACGTAAGTGGGTCTCTTTCTTTGGCACTAACAATACAGACCATCAGGCCCGTATTTGTCACTCCACAACCGTGGCGGGTGTAGCAAACACCTGGGGTTATGGCGCGATGACTAATAGCTATAACGACATGATGAACTCTAAGGCAGCCATGTATATCGGCTCAAATGCTGCTGAGGCACATCCTGTTTCCATGTTGAGTTTGTTGCACGCTAAGGAAAATGGCTGCAAAGTCATCGTAGTAGATCCACGCTATACCCGTACTGCCGCAAAGTCGGATCAGTTCGTGCGTATTCGTTCGGGTACTGACATTCCATTCTTGTTCGGCGTTCTGTATCACATCTTTAAAAACGGTTGGGAAGATAAGAAATACATCAACGACCGTGTTTACGGTATGGATGAGATCCGCAAAGAAGTCATGGAAAAGTGGACTCCAGCTAACGTAGAAGAGGCTTGTGGTGTTCCAGAAGCGCAAGTCTATCAAGTCGCTAAAACTATGGCGATGAATCGTCCAAGTACAGTTGTTTGGTGTATGGGTCAAACTCAACACACCATTGGTAATGCGATGGTTCGCGCCTCATGTATTTTGCAGTTGGCCTTAGGTAACGTCGGCAAGTCTGGTGGCGGTACTAATATTTTCCGCGGTCACGATAACGTTCAAGGTGCTACTGACGTAGGTCCTAACCCAGATTCATTACCTGGCTACTATGGCTTAGCTGCTGGATCTTGGAAACACTTCGCAACTGTGTGGGGTGTTGACTATGAATGGATAAAAGGTCGCTATGCACCAGACATGATGGAGAAGTCTGGAACTACTGTTTCTCGTTGGGTTGATGCTGTTCTTGAGAAGAATGACATGATTGACCAGCAGACAAACGTAAAAGGTTTGTTCTTCTGGGGTCATGCACCGAACTCGCAAACTCGTGGTCTTGATATGAAGCGTGCGATGGACAAGTTAGATCTGTTAGTTGTGGTTGATCCATATCCAAGTGCTACCGCTGCAATGGCTGCAATGCCTCCAGCTGATGGTCAGCCAGTCAATAAGAATCGCAATGTTTACTTATTGCCTGCTGCAACTCAGTTTGAGACATGCGGTACTGCAACTGCTTCGAATCGCTCACTGCAGTGGCGTGAGAAAGTTATTGATCCGCTCTTTGAATCGATGCCCGATCACGTGATCATGCAAGCATTTGCTGATCGTTTAGGCTTTGGTGATGAGTTATCAAAGAACTACAAGATGCTCAACTCTAAATTTGCTGGTAAGCAATGGAGAGAGCCACAAATTGAAGATATCTTGCGCGAGATTAATCGCTCCGTTTGGACTATTGGTTACACAGGTCAAACGCCTGAGCGTCTCAAGGCTCACATGAGAATGGTTGCTACCTTCGATCCGAAGACCTTGAAGTCACGAGGTGGTATTGATCCAGTCACTGGCTATAACACCACTGGTGATTACTATGGCTTGCCTTGGCCTTGTTATGGCACAGCAGCTATTAAGCACCCAGGTTCACCAAATCTCTATGACACCAGTAAGAGTGTGATGGAAGGCGGGGGTAACTTCCGTGCCAACTTTGGTGTAGAGCGCGATGGAGTGAGTTTGTTGGCCGAGGATGGTTCCTATTCCAAAGGCTCTGCAATTACTACAGGTTACCCAGAATTCGATGCTGTGTTTATGAAGAAGCTCGGTTGGTGGGATCAGTTGACTGAAGATGAGAAAAAACTTGCTGAAGGCAAGAACTGGAAGACTGACTTATCGGGTGGTATTCAGCGGGTTGTTATGAAGAACGGTTGTCATCCATTCGGTAACGCAAAGGCTCGCGCAGTTGTTTGGAATTTCCCGGACCCAGTTCCAATTCACCGTGAAGCTCTTTACAGTACCAATGAGCCGATGATGCGCAAGTATCCAACGTCTGCAGATAAGAAGAATTTCTGGCGCTTGCCAACGCTCTTCAAGACTGTTCAAGATCAAAACTTGAATCAGAAGTTGTATGAGAAGTTCCCAATTATTCTGACTTCGGGCCGTTTGGTCGAGTACGAGGGTGGTGGAGACGAAACTCGTTCTAACCCATGGTTGGCCGAGTTACAACAAGAAAACTTTGTAGAGATTAATCCCAAAGCAGCAGCTGATCGCGGCATTAAGAACTGGGATTATGTTTGGGTAAAATCACCAACTGGCGCCAAGATTAAAGTGCGCGCAATGCTGACCGAGCGTGTTGATCAAGGCACTGCGTTTGTACCATTTCACTTCGCAGGTTGGTGGGAAGGTAATGACTTGCGCAAATATTACCCAGAAGGCGCTGCTCCAGTTGTTCTAGGTGAAGCAGTCAATACTGCGACTACTTATGGTTATGACCAGGTGACAATGATGCAAGAGACTAAAACCACTATGTGTCAAATCGAAAAATTTGCCTAAGTTAAAAAATAAAGTCAGGAGAACGCAATGGCAAGAATGAAATTTATCTGTGACACAGAACGTTGCATCGAATGTAACGGTTGTGTCACTGCTTGTAAAAATGACAATGAGGTACCTTGGGGCGTGAATCGCCGCCGTGTTGTTACGGTCAATGACGGCATCATCGGCCAAGAAAAATCAATCTCAGTTGCCTGTATGCACTGTAGCGATGCGCCTTGTATGGCTGTTTGTCCAGTAGATTGCTTCTACCGCACTGATGAAGGTGTTGTACTTCATGACAAAGACATTTGCATTGGCTGTGGTTATTGCTCCTTTGCTTGCCCATTTGGTGCGCCACAGTTCCTCAGTAAGGGCGCTTTTGGTAGCCGTAGCAAGATGGATAAATGCACATTCTGTAGCGGTGGTCCAGAAGCAAACGGTAGCGTTGCCGAGTTTGAAAAATATGGACGCAATCGTTTGGCAGAGGGTAAGTTACCCCTTTGCGCTGAAATGTGTTCTACCAAAGCTTTAATTGGTGGTGACGGCGATGTGATTGGCGGGATCTTTAATCAACGCGTTGCTATTCGGGAGAAGAATGGTAAGTATGCTGGTTCTAAGGCTTTTGGTTGGACGACTGCTTATGGTGGTCCTGATACACCAGCGCCAACACCAACTGCTGCTGCAAAAATTCCGGGAGCTCAATGATGAAATTGAATTTCAAAACTCTCGGTATGTGTTTTGCAGCGGCAACTTTGTTGGCCGCATGCTCTGAGCCACCAGAAATTGCCGCAAAAGTAGCTAAGCGTCCTGACGTTGCCCCATACATGGGCGCAAGTGACGGATTCATGACAAAAAATTGGACCCCAGGTAATCAAGCCAGTTGGACTGAATCGGTTGATAAGCGTAATCAGGGTCAGAATGAATACAGTCGCGTTAAGTGATCAGCTAAACAACAATAAATAAAACGAAAACGTTTAAGGACATGTGTATGAATCGATCATTCTCTAAAGCTCTCCGCACTTTGGTAGTGGCCGCTGGTTTGTCGCTGACTCTATTGAGCGGCATTAGCTATGCGGAGCGCGCACCAATGGCGCCCTTGCCATCTCCTAGCGGAGTAGACATTCCACCTAGATCAGTGCCAGCTAATCCCAACAGTCTAGCTAATGGAACTCAAGCTCAGTCTCAGCCAGCTAACCCATCCATCTTCACATCTGCTAACAGTGACCCATATAACTTTGTCAGCATTCCAGATAAAGAGGCTAGCGTTTTGATTCAGCGCTCTGGTGAACAGTGGCGCGTGATACGTAATGGCGTAATTACTGTTTATGGTGGCTGGTTACTGGCAATTGCTTTCTTTGGTATTGCTGCTGTCTTCTTAATTAAAGGCCCTATTAAGTTGCATGCCCCAATGACAGGCCAAAAAATTAAACGCTTTAGCGGCTTTGAGCGTTTTACCCATTGGGTGATGGCGGCTAGTTTTGTTGGACTTGCTTTGACAGGTTTACTGATCCTATTTGGCAAGTATTTTGCAATGCCTTTGATGGGCGGCGTTGCTTATGGAGCCTTCCTCAATATCTGTAAAAATATTCACAACTACTCTGGTCCCTTATTCACACTTAGTATCATTATTTTCTTCTTACTCTTTGCAACTAGAAATATTCCAGGGCAAGGTGACCTTACTTGGATAAAGTCATTTGGAGGAATGTTTGGTGGAAAACATCCTCCTGCCGGTTTTTTCAACTTTGGCGAGAAGATTTGGTTTTGGTTCGGCATGACTTTCTTAGGCTTAGTGATCTCGGGTTCTGGACTTGTACTGGACATGATCGTACCGTTTATGCAGGTTGAGTACATCCGCGGAACCATGCAAATAGCAAACATCATCCATAGCTCAGCTTCTATCTTGATGACTGCGATGGCTATGGGCCATATTTACATCGGCTCTATTGGTATGCAGGGCTCTTCCGATGGCATGTTGTCTGGCTACGTTGATGCAACCTGGGCAAAAGAGCACCACGAGCTCTGGTACAACAAAGTTAATAAATAAGGACAAAGCCATGAAAAAGATCATCGCTTTAATATTCTGTGCGGCAACTGCTGGATCTGTAATGGCGACATTACCCCCACTGACTCCAGAAGCCCAAGAAGCTAAGACACTGGCTGATGCAAAGACTGCTTATGGGGCTAAGGTTGGTGCATATCAATTATGCCAATCCATGAATCGAGTAGCTGATCGATTTAAGATGTCTGGTACAGCAGCGCCCGCTGCTTGCACAGCGCCACCACCATTTGTTGCTCCAGTGACTGCTGCTGCTCCAGCACCAGCAGCAAAGTAAAACGCTTTAATCAGTTAGTAATTCTTGATGCAGGTAGCGTTTAGCAGCCTGTGTTTGAGGATTCAAAAAGAAGGGGCCTACGGGTCCCTTTTCTTTTATGTCGCCTTGATCTATGAAGATGATGTACTCGGCTAGTCTTTGGACTTGTTCAAGCTGGTGAGAAGAGAAAATGACATCGGTATTTTGCTGATCAAATAGGCGAATCATTTCTTCAACTTGCTCGGTGGTATTCGGATCCAGGTTTGCAGTAGGCTCATCTAACAAGATTAAGTTCGGCTTTTTTAAAATGGCTCGCCCCAAGCAAAGTTTTTGTCTTTCGCCAGCAGATAGTTTATGGGCAGGACTGGAAGCCAGGTTCTCCAAGCCAATTTGCACAACCACTTGTTGTATTTCTGCATCTGTAATTACAGAGTCTGCATCTCTGACCATACTGATATTTGTTCTAGTAGAGGCTTTAATCATTGGAGTGTGATGCAGAACTAAAGCAGTCTTATTAACAAATGAATATGTGACTGTTCCGGTATCTGGTTTGATAAGGCCATCAAGTAGTTTTAATAAGGTAGTCTTGCCAGCGCCATTAGGTCCAATGCAGGCCGTAATTCGATCCGCTGGAATAATAGCATGAGCGATATTCAGAATGGTTCTGCCATTACTCTTAACGGTAATATCTTTGAGCTCAATATACTTCGCAAATTCTGGGCTCACATTATCCATAGCGACGCTCCGCTAATTGGCGCACTGCAAAGGTAAATAAATTTGCCAATAGAACAATTCCGAGCAAAACAATACCCAAGGCTAGCGCTAAGGGCAGATCACCCTTGCTGGTTTCTAAGGCAATCGCAGTAGTCATGGTTCTGGTCGAATTTTGAATATTGCCACCCACAATCATGACAGCGCCAACCTCAGAAATTGCTCTAGCAAGGCCTGCTAGGATCGCTATGGTGAGAGAGAAGCGACAATCCCAAATAAGCCACTTAAAGCGTGACAGCGGTGGCAATCTAAGGCTTAAGAAGGTGTCGCGATGAATTCTCCAGGAATCTTCCAAGATTTGACGGCTCAGGGCTGCAATTAAGGGCGTTGTCAGAAGGGTTTGGGCCACAATCATGCCCTTGGGTGTAAATAACCATCCCCATGCTCCCATGGGGCCCGAACGAGACAGCATGAGATAAACCAAAACCCCAATAATGACCGTTGGAACCCCCATTAAAGTATTTAGGGTGATCACAATCGATTTTTTGCCTGTAAATTCCTCAGTAGCCAATAAGGCTCCTAAAGGAAGGCCAATTAAGGTTCCAAAAAGAAGTGCAGTTAAGCTCACTTGTAGTGAAACCAAGATAATCCCCAAAACCCCACCATCTAGATGAGCCAGTAGAGCTAGAGCGTCTTGAAAAGCAGTCAACATGGGCTTGATTCTATCAAGTCAATGGCAAAATGGACTGAATGAGATATAAATCCCCATTTTCTGAACTATGGCTGAAGTGGTTTGCCTCTGCAATGAGGTCCTTGATGTTGATCTTCGAGAGTATCTCGATACTCATCCTATCGACTCCATAGAAGAGTTACGAGATCAGGCATCTATTTGTAACAAATGCATGCAGTGCCAGGATTTGGTTGAGGGTGAAATTTATTTAGCACGCGTTAGACGGCAAAGTGCAACAGGACAGTTCTAATGACTGAAAATAAAGGCCTCCGATTCACAGTGATGAGCATGAATGTTCATAAAGGGGTATCCCCTTTGCATCGTCATTCAACGATTTATCAATTGCGACAAAAAATGCGCAATCATCATCCAGATTTACTTTTTCTACAAGAATTACAACAAGAACATCATGGTCGAGCAAGGCGATTTGGGCAATGGCCTCTAACAGAGTTAACTCACTTCCTCTCCGAAGATTTTTGGCATGACTGGCATTATGGAAAAAATATGGAGTATCCAGATGGTCATCACGGGAATGCCATTCTCTCTAAACATCCACTTCATAAGGGCTTGAATTATGATATTTCAGCTTATCGCTTCGAAAGACGGGGATTGCTGCATAGCGTAACGCAGCTTGAAGGTGTTGATCAACCCATTCATTGCTTCTGTGTACACCTTGCTTTATTTGAGCGGGGTAGGGAGCGTCAGTTAGAGCAAATCATTGGATATATTGAGGAGCTTGCCAAAAATGGTCCTACTATTGTGGCTGGGGACTTTAATGATTGGCGCAACCGAGTGAGTGCACCCATGAGAGCGGCTGGATTTGATGAAGTTTTTGAAGTATTAACTGGCGCACCAGCAAAAACATTTCCGAGTATGAAGCCCTTACTGCCAATGGATCGTATTTATGTGAGGGGCCTGAAGATTCATGCCGTAGAAATTTTGCACGATTGGATGAAGTTATCGGATCACTTGGGCATCACTGCTGAACTGGAATTGAAATGAATGACTTACTGAGTATTTTTCTAAGACATTTTTTTGCGCTCAATTTAACTACGCTCTTAATAATTCACTTTGTATTAGTTACAGGCTTTATTGGCGTCATTATTTCTGTCAGAAGGCCAGTAGGGGTAGCGTTTGCTTGGATTTTTATTGTGATGACCTTCCCTATTTTGGGAATTATTTTATATATCCTCATTGGTGACCGTCCAGTGGGAAGGAAATTAAAACAAAAAATTAACCAGATGGCTCTTGAATACTCACGCTTTAAAAATAAAGTGGGCCAAGAATACACCGACGATAGGCCATTCATGCCCTTGGAGGGAAGAGCCTTAAGCCTTTTGGCGCAAGCCAATAATGGCTCTCCTGTCGTTGCCGGTAATAAGATTGAGCTCCATACGGATTCACTGGAGATTTTGCAGTATTTTATTAATGATATTAATCAAGCAAAAGTAAGTCTCCATCTCGAATTCTATATTTGGGCCTTGGGTGGGGCTGCTGATCAAGTGGGTGAGGCTTTAATAGCTGCTGCGAAAAGAGGGATTGCTTGTCGTGTTTTACTAGATTCATTGGGGAGTAAGGACTGGTTTGAATCTCAATGGCCGGAGCGCTTTCGTCATGCTGGAATTCAAGTTGTAGAGGCGCTACCAATCCAAATTGGTCGATTCCAATTCAGGCGCGCAGATTTACGTTTACATCGAAAAATATTTGTAATAGATGGCGCTATTGTTTGGACCGGCAGCATGAATTTAGTAGATCCGCGGACCTTTAAGCAAAACTCAGGTGTAGGTGAGTGGGTTGATGCCATGGTGCGCGTTGAGGGCCCAGTTGCTACCCAGTTTGAGCTTACATTCGCTTTTGATTGGTGCGTATGCAATCCCAATATTAGCCATTTTACTGAGGCTATTCCAGCGGCAGTACCCCATATGGGCTCAGTAGTAGCTCAGAAATTCGCCTCTGGGCCTATTTATCGAGATGATATTTTGTATCAAATAATGCTTTCAGCAATTATTGATGCAAGGGAAGAACTGACCATTACGACACCTTACTTTGGGCCAGATGATGGTTTACTTCAGGCACTGATGGCCACTGCAAGACGTGGTGTTAATGTGAATTTGATTATTCCAAAACTAAATGACTCAACACTAGTTGCTTGGAGCAGCAGAAGTTATTACGATGATTTGTTGCAATCAGGCGTGAAGATTGCTGAGTTTGACGGTGGATTACTTCATACCAAAAGTCTATTGGTTGATAAAAGAATTGCCATATTTGGATCGGTTAACTTTGATCAAAGAAGCCTACGCTTGAACTTTGAGATTAGCCTCATTGTGTATAACGAGGACTTCTGCAATAAGCTCCAAAAAGTCATTACTACTTATTTGGAGAAATCAGATTACGTGGATCTTGATACTTGGTCAAAACGGCCGCAATGGCACCATTATCTCGAGAATGCAGCTCATCTTACATCTCCACTACTTTAAATTGCGCCACTAGCGCGCAGGCTGGCAATATCAGTATCTGCCAAACCTAACTCTTTCAAAATAGAATTGGTGTGCTCCCCTACAGCTGGAATAGGATCCATCCTATAGTCATAACTATCATTTAGTCCTGGCGGTAGAAGCGCAGCAATAACTCCATTAGGGCTTCCAACTTCCGTGAAGCGATTGCGCGCTTTGAGTTGTTCATGCTTCCAAAGACCTTCCATATCATTAAGGTGGGCATTGGCAATCTGAGCTTTATCCAATCTAGCAATTAATTGTTCGGATGTGAGCTTGCTAAAGCAGGCATCAATCATTTTGAGAAGCTCGGCTCGGTTTTCATTGCGCTTGAAGTTTCGATCAAAGCGCTCATCCTGAGCAAGTGCGGGATTTTCTAGAACTGTTTCACAAAACTGAACCCACTCCCGTTCGTTTTGTAAGCCCAGCATGACAGTTTTTCCATCACCAGCCTTAAAAGGGCCATAGGGATAAATGGTGGCATGTGATGCACCATTTCTAGCAGGTGGGTTTGCACCCTTATACGCGTAATACATTGGAAAACTCATCCACTCACTTAAGGCTTCTAGCATCGAGATGTCAATGACCGTACCTTTGCCAGTCTTTCCTCTTTGCAGTAAGGCTGCCAAAATATTGGTATAGGCATACATTCCTGCGGCAATATCCGCAATAGAATTACCTGCCTTACTAGGCGTTTCTGGTGTGCCAGTAATCGATAAGAATCCTGCTTCACTCTGAATTAAAAGGTCATACGCTTTTTTGTCACGGTAGGGACCATCATTGCCATAGCCTGAAATAGCACACAAGATGAGTCCAGGGTTATCTTTCTGAAGTAATTCAGCAGTAAGACCCATGCGAGCTGCTGCACCGGGAGCGAGATTTTGTATGAAGACATCAGCAGTTTTCAATAAACTTTTTAGCACTGCTAATGCAGAATCTTGCTTGAGGTCGAGAGTGATACTTTCTTTTGATCTATTGACCCAAACAAAGTGAGATGACATACCATCTACTTGAGTGTCGTAACCTCTTGCAAAGTCTCCATCACCAGGACGCTCAATCTTGATAATGCGGGCCCCTAAGTCAGCTAACTGTCGTGTACAGAAGGGTGCTGCTATCACATGCTCAAGCGCAACCACAGTAATTCCGTCTAATGGCCGAATATTCATATCAAATCCTCATCAGAAGGATCTTGGTAAACCAAGAACATGTTCTGCCATATAGGAGAAGATAAGATTCGTTGAGATAGGGGCTACCTGATAGAGGCGAGTTTCTCTAAATTTTCGTTCTACATCATATTCGTTCGCAAAACCAAAACCACCATGAGTTTGCAGGCAGACGTTAGCTGCCTCCCAGGAGGCTTTAGCCGCTAAGTACTTAGACATATTGGATTCAGAGCCGCAGGGTTGGTGATTATCAAATAGTTCACAGGCTTTAAAACGCATAAGATTGGCAGCTTCAGTTTCTATATAGCTATCTGCAATCGGGAACTGAATACCTTGATTTTTACCAATAGGACGATCAAATACTACTCGATCATTCGCATAGCGACGGGCACGATCAATGAACCAATAGGCATCACCAATACACTCTGCTGCGATTAATACACGCTCAGCATTAAGACCATCTAAAATGTATTTAAACCCCTGGCCTTCAGTACCAATGAGATTCTCAGCAGGAATTTCTAAGTTATCAAAGAAAACTTCGTTTGTTTCATGGTTCACCATATTAGCGATTGGACGAACTTCCATTCCTTTACCAATGGCATCTTTCAAGTTAACGATGAAGATGGACATGCCTTCAGATTTACGTTGCACTTCGTTTATAGGAGTAGTACGCGCTAATAAGATCATCAAATCTGAGTGTTGAATACGAGAAATCCATACCTTCTGTCCGTTGACAATATATTTATCACCTTTTTTAACGGCAGTCGTTTTTAGCTTGGTTGTGTCAGTACCAGTTGTTGGCTCTGTAACGGCCATGCTTTGTAAGCGCAATTCACCCGATGCAATTTTTGGAAGATACATTTTTTGCTGAGCTTCTGATCCATGGCGCAGCAATGTTCCCATGTTGTACATCTGGCCATGACAAGATCCAGCGTTTCCTCCAGATAAATTAATTTCTTCCATAATGACTGAAGCTTCTGCTAAGCCAAGACCCGAGCCACCAAATTCCTCAGGAATGAGAGCGGCTAACCATCCTGCCTCAGTCATTGCTGTGACAAACGCTTCCGGGTAACCTCTCTCATGGTCAATTTTTTGCCAATAGGCAGAGTCAAACTGTCGGCAGAGGTCACGCAAGGCTTCGCGCATGTCCTGATATTGGTCTGGCTTAGGGATAGGGTGATTCATGAATGTCCTGCTTTGTAGGTTTTATGGTTTATTGCGTTATTTAGCCAATAGTTTAAGCAAGATTTGAAATTTATGGAGAATCATCAAAAGCAGGCGAAAATAGGTCAAATGAGATCCAAGGGCCAGCCCTAGGGAATATTTAAAGGAAATGTGTTTGCCAATTCAGAGTCAAACTACGGAAAAGCTTCAGAAAGCCTTATCACAAGCCCCTTATTTAAATAAAGGCCTCTAGTGGATCAGGCACTTCAACATTTTTTTGAGTGGTTTGGCATGCCATCTATTGGTTTGCCTGCTGTATTCATTAGTTCATTCATTTCTGCAACACTCATCCCGATTGGATCGGAGCCTATCCTTTTTGGATACACCGAGCTCAATCCTAGTATGTATTGGCTTGCAATTTTTATTGCGACAGTCGGCAATACGATGGGGGGAATGCTTGATTGGTGGTTAGGCTTAATCTCTCGCAGGGGTTTTGAATCTGTTAAGGGACCCGCTCACGGACGCATGCAAAGATGGTTAGAAAGGCGGGGCCCTAAGATGCTTCTCTTATCATGGCTACCCGGATTTGGAGATCCATTATGTTTTGCAGCTGGCTGGCTTCGTTTAGATTGGTTACCTTGCCTGGTGTATATGTTTTTTGGAAAACTACTTCGTTATCTCACAATGACATGGCTGCTTACTCTTGTGCCTAATAGCGTTTGGCACCAATTGGGTCACTGGCTACATTTAATCTAAACCTATTCGTTGTATTCTATGTTTTTATTCATTAACTCAATGAGAGCGTCAATATGTCTTCTTTAAAAGGTAAAACAGCTTTAGTTACTGGCTCTACTAGCGGTATTGGCTTAGGAATGGCCATTGCTTTGGCGAAGCAGGGCGCTAATGTTATGGTCAATGGTTTTGGTGAAAAAGATGAAGCAATTGCAAAAATTAAAGCATGTGGCGTAGAGCTTGATTATCACGGCGCTGATATGAGCAAGCCTGCTGAAATTGAAAATTTGATTAAGCAAACTGAAAAGCGTTTTGGCTCGCTAGACATTTTGATCAACAATGCTGGTATTCAGTACACAGCCAATATTGAAGACTTTCCGACTGATCAATGGGATGCCATTATTGCGATCAACTTAAGTTCTGCATTTCATACAACTCACCATGCTCTTCCTGGCATGAAAAAAAGAAACTGGGGACGCATCATCAATATTGCATCGGTGCACGGCTTGGTAGCTTCTACTCAAAAGGCTGCCTATGTTGCGGCCAAACATGGAATAATTGGGCTTACTAAAGTGACTGCGCTTGAGAATGCGCGCACTGGTATCACTTGTAATGCAATTTGTCCTGGTTGGGTCTTAACCCCTCTGGTTCAGAAGCAAGTCGATGCGCGTGCAGAGCGTGAAGGTATTTCTAATGAAGCTGCCAAAATTGCTTTGGTTTCTGAGAAGCAGCCTTCCGGACAGTTTGTTACTCCAGAGCAATTAGCAGCTTTAGCGGTATTCCTTTGTGGGTCAGATGCCTCTGAGGTGAGGGGTGCAGCTTGGAATATGGATGGTGGCTGGACTGCTCAATAAATTTGAGCAGTAGTTCAGCTAATCGTCGGTTATTTTTCTATCGGCGATAATTTTTCCCCAAGTGACAGATTGACTATTGATATATTTAGCTAGATCTTCTCGGCTTCCAGGATTGGGAGTTAAGCCATGGTCAGCTAATTGTGTATTAGTAGCTTTGTCTTTTAGAACCGCTACTAAGGCTTTATTCCATTTGTCCAAAATAATGTCTGGTGTTTTTCCAGGCGCCACAAATGCATACCAATTACTAGCGTCAAATCCAGGATAGCCCGACTCTGCAATAGTGGGTATATTGGGAAGGGTAGGCGCACGCTTTAGTCCGGTAGTTGCAATCGGAATCAACTTGCCATTTTTGATATATGGATCGGCAGTAGCAAGAGCGGAGTAGTAGGATGAGACTCTGCCGCCAAGCAAATCAACCATCGCTGGACTACCGCCCTTATAGGGAATGTGCACAGTATCAATATCTGCACGCACGTTTAAGAGCTCACCTTGTAGGTGGGAGGCAGAACCACTGCCTGTAGATGCAAAAGTAATCTTGCCAGGATTCTTTTTAGCGAGAGCAATATATTCTTTAAAATTCTTTACTCCCAACTCTGGAATAACTACTAAGACATTTGGGAACGTGACTCCCATAGTCAGAGGAGCCAAATCTTTTTGCGGGTCATACGGTAATTTCATGAGATGTGGTGCAATCGATAGGGGCCCGATTGAGCCAAATAAGATAACGGATCCATCAGCGGGTGCAATAGCGGTGTAAGCATGTGCAATATTTCCGCCTGCGCCAGGTTTATTATCGACGATGACGTTTTGCCCTAGATCTTCACTAAGTTTTTTTGCAATGATACGTGCTGCACTATCAGCCGATCCGCCTGCTGCGAAGCCAACAACAATAGTGATGGTTTTCTTTGGCGGGAATTCTTGTGCATTTGTATTTGATACAAACAGTCCACCCAGAATAAATGGAACGATTACCGCTTTAATTAAACGGAGCATGACTTTTATCCTCAAGTAGACCTATTTTTTGCCATTATTCGGACCTAAGATAATCCTTGCGCTCTTTTAATAGGGGCCAAAGCCATATTTTAGGTATGATTTTGATCATTTTTATAGATCATACAAAATTAGTAGAATCGTTTATAGTTACACTCATTATTACTCATAGGAGCTCCTAGCATGGCATCAATCTTGACCTCTTTAGGACGTACTGTTTTAGCTGGTTTTGTACTTCTCATTCTCATCATTTTCGCCTTAGGCGGTAACTTTAGCTCACCCGAATTGCCTTTCATATTCCGTTGGCTTCATGTGATGTGTGGTGTGATGTGGATTGGTTTGCTCTGGTACTTCAACTTTGTGCAAATTCCTTCTATGCCAAAAATCCCTGATGAGCAAAAACCAGCGATTGGTAAAGTGATTGCTCCTACTGCATTGTTTTGGTTCCGTTGGGCAGCCCTCTTAACGGTAATCACCGGTTTGATAGTCGCAATACTCAGTGGCTATGCGCATCAAGCCTTTACATTACAAGCCCCATTCCGTGCAATTGGTTTAGGTATGTGGATTGCCTTGGTAATGGCTTTCAACGTATGGTTCATCATTTGGCCAAATCAAAAACGTGCTCTTGGTATCGTTGCTGTCGAGCCTGATGTCAAAGCAAAGTCAGCGCGCGTTGCAATGCTAACCTCACGTATTAATACAGTACTCTCAGTGCCTATGTTGTTCTTGATGAGCGCTCAGTCACACAACACTACTTGGTTCGTAGTCGTTTCTTAATCACCTGTTTAGCATTAATGAAAAGGCCCGCAATGCGGGCCTTTTCATTTCATCAGTATTCAAGCTTAAGGAAGGATGGGTGGCAATTCCTTCGTCAAGCTAGCCCGTTGAGCTGTGGCGGATCCCATTAACGCAAACCCAAGCAGCTTGCCATCAGAGTCTTCAAAGCGAGATTCAATACCTCCTTCAATAGCGGTTGATCTCCATTGGCCCTCAGCACCTTTAGCTGGAGGAGAAACGACTGTTGGTAATGAGGGAGTTTTCACCATAACAGGCATTGCTGGATAGCTCAAGGCTGTGGGTTGTCCAATTAATGTTGGCGCCAACGCTCGAGCTGCTTGCATTATGGGCATCACGTAAGGAAGCACCAAGCCTTCTACTTCTGCACAGTCACCAAGAGAATAGATATTTTCTGTACTTGTTTCTAGTTCACGATTAACCTGAATGCCAATCCCAGTTTTCACTCCTGCGCCTTTAGCTAAATCTAATCTAGGCTTTAAGCCAACAGCTGAGAGTGCTACATCGCAAGTAATCGAGTCACCATTAGCTAAGCTAATTTCCAGGGCATCACCTTTACGATTAACGGTTTGGACAGTAGTAGAGAAGTGCCAACGAACGCCTGCTTCGCTAAGTTTGCTTTGAAGTGCTAGAGCAGCGGCTTCAGGCAACAGACGTCCAAGTACTTGTGGGGCAAGGTCGATGACATCAACTTCATAGCCACCTAAAACTAAATCATTTGCAAACTCACAACCGATTAAGCCCGCACCAAGAATGGCCACCTTTCTTTTCCCTGCAATGGCAGTGCGAAACTTTGCGTAATCCTCTAGATCATTCACTGTAAGAACTTCTTTTGCCCCATTGCCTTCTAGCGGAATACGAATTTGATCTGCACCCAAAGCCAATACTAGCTTTCCATAAGGAATAGCACCTTTGCTTGTCTGCAAGATTTGCGTAGCCCCATCTATTGCATTGACTTCTGTATCTGACATGACGGTGATAGCAAGCTGTGTTGCCATCCCTTCAGCTGAGGTAGTAATGAGTTGATCAGCATCTTTCTTGTTCGCAAGAGCGGTAGAGAGCATCGGCTTAGAGTAAAAATAGCCAGGCTCGTGAGAAATTAATATGACTGGAACTTCTTTATTGATTTTGCGGATTTCTCGCACAAGAGTATAGCCAGCAAGTCCACTACCAATAATGACGATACTTGAGGACGGGGGTAAGTTTTGAGTCAAAGCTAGGTTCCTAGGTAAATGTATTTAAGTTCAGAATCACTTAGCTTACCTGAACCATTTCAAAGTCGGATTTAGATACGCCACAATCTGGGCATTCCCAGCTATCTGGAACATCAGCCCATGCAGTTCCTGGAGCGATGCCATCCTCTGGTAAGCCTTGCTCCTCCACATAGATGAAGCCACATACAATACATTGCCATGTTTTCATATTGATTCCTTAAATATCAGATGATAGTGTTAATAGACATTTTAAATTTAATCTGACTTTTTTTCTCATCATCCATTATTTCGGCTTATTCGGCAAAACTGATCAATTCTTGTTACAGTGATCAGTCTCATTACTCATTTATAAAAAGGCAACAGATGTCAGGCAAAGAAATTATGTTCACCCCAATTAATCTTGGCTCTATTCAATTAAAGAATCGCCTCGTAATGGCGCCCTTAACTAGAATGCGTGCAGTCGCTGGTGATGTGCCTAATCCATTGGCGAAGACTTACTATGCGCAGCGTGCAAGTGCTGGCTTAATCATTACAGAGGCAACACAAATTTCTCGTTTGGGAAAGGGATACCCTGGAACCCCAGGCATTTATTCACCAGAACAGACCGCTGCTTGGAAAGAGATTGTTGAGGCAGTCCATGCGAAAGGCGGATCAATCGTAGCCCAATTATGGCATGTGGGACGTATTTCACACTCCTCATTGCATCCTGAGCAGGGGCTTCCAGAGGCTCCCTCAGCAATTGTGCCTGCAGGGCAAACCTATGGAGCTGATTGGAAGTTGCATGATTATGAAACACCTAATGCTATGAGCCTTGATGATATTGCTCGTCTGCTCAAAGAATATGAACTAGCAGCGCAGAACGCAAAAGCAGCGGGTTTTGATGGTATCGAAATTCATTCGGCAAATGGATATTTGCTTGATCAGTTTTTACAAGATAAAACCAATCACCGTAGCGATCAATATGGTGGCTCAATTGAAAATCGTATTCGTCTCTTGGCGGAAGTAATTGAGATAGTCAGTAAGGTATTCTCAAGTCATCGAGTAGGGGTACGTCTTTCGCCTTATGGCACATTCAATGATATTGGTGATACCGATCCCATTGGTTTATTTTCTGCAGTAATCCAAAAGTTAAATTCTTATCATTTGGCTTATGTTCATATGATTGAGCCACGCTCAACTAGTGCTGGGGGTGGGGATCAAGTTAATGAAGGGGCACCGATTACTTCAGAGCTCTTCCGTGCAGCCTACCAAGGTAAATTTATTACCGCTGGAGGCTATGACCAGGCTCTTGGTGAAAAAGTTTTAGAGGAAGGTTTGGCTGATGCAGTTGCTTATGGTCGAATTTATATCTCTAATCCAGACCTCGTTGAGCGCTTCCAACATAATGCCGCTTTAAATCCTTATAACCGAGCAACTTTCTACGGTGGCCAAGAGCTAGGTTATACCGATTACCCAACTCTTTGATAAAGATAAAGTGAGTTTGATAACTAAACCCCACAACTTCAAAGTGGGGTTTATTTTTTGTCTTCGGGATCTTTAAGTAAGTCGTAATGGTTGGCCACTAGAAGCAATGCAATAGAGGCGCAGCCCATGGCGAAGAATTCCCATTGATGCAGCATTGCTGTGCCTACTACCGTCATTAAGATTGTCCAGCCAACTGCAATTTTTGCTTTTTTTGAAAGCGGTTTCATAGTTAATTTACCTCTATGCGTGAGCTTTAATCTTATTAAACATGCGAGGAAGGGTATCTTTTTTTCGATGAAATGAGCATTCTAATGACGCCGTAGTCAGTTTTACAGAGCTCGCGTGGCTTGCCTCCTTTAGGATTTCTCTATCTCAGAAGCCTTTAAGAGGGTTTTATGAGCTAGTTAAGCCTGACTTTGGCGCTTAATTCATTAACTAGGCCTCTTTTATCGATTTGGGAGAGCCTTAGTGCTTCTGCTTCAAAGTCAAGCTGACCAGGATGAAATTCATCATCATTACGCAGATGAATAACATAGGTCCAGACCAATTCGCGGCCGCGGTTTTTATAGACATCTACAACACGTTTCATATGTACCGCCTTTGTGATGAAGCTTACTTAGTACCCTGTGATGAAGTTTGGGTTTCTGTCTGAGAATTTAATGAATTCTTTAATGCAAGTAGATTGCGTGGCTCGATTCGTATTACTCCAGCTCTTGGGCTATCAATATCTGCAATTAAGAAAAACGAGATTGCTATAACAAAGGGAAAGATCATGAATAGAGCCAGATTCTTTTTGAAATTTCTAGCACCAAAGCCAACGATTAAATTAGCACAGATAGCAATAGCCGCCATGAGAATCCAGGCAGTAGCTGGTATACGTGCCCACCACGATGCCTGAACAAAGCCTTGTGAATTAAATACATCATTCATACCTGACACCACCAGAGCCATTATGTTTGTTGGAGTGGTGCGTGCAATTGGCAAAATTTCATTCCAAAGCGCTTGTTTAGTTTTGTCAGATTTGAGGTGTTCCTCCCTGACTTCTGGATAACTTTGTGAGGAATAGAAGAAAATACGTTGATCTAAGTATTGCTTTAATAAGGCTTTGGTAGCTGAAGCTGTTGTACTTGGTAGTAAATCAGCTCTTAAGTACTCAGTCTCGATTGCATTTGCCTCAGATTCTTCAAGCGTCTCACGTTGATCGTGTCGATTGATTGCCATGGAGAAGGTAAAACCAATAATCAAGGCAAGTAGGGTGAGGGTTGCTGTTTGAATGATTCCAAGATCTTCAGAGGTCTCTGTATCCTTGGTACGATAGCGGCTAAGTGCCGTATTGCCGAACCAAACGGAAAATGCAAATACTAGGAATGACATTCCAAATACAAGTAGAGGATTATCGAGTATGTAAGTAATTTAAAAAGTTCCTGGATACAAAATATCTTTAGTTACGTTCTGTATATCGCGATGTCCAGTAAAAGCCATAGTGATATCCAATTCATTTTGAATAATCTCTAAACACTTTGTAACGCCTGCTTCACCCATGGCACCAAGGCCATAGAGGAAAGGGCGACCAATCATCGTTCCGCGTGCACCCAAAGCCCAAGCTTTTAAAACATCTTGGCCAGAGCGAATACCGCCATCCATCCAAACCTCGATATCATTACCAACAGCCTCCACAATTCCTGGGAGTGCCTCGATACTTGAAATAGCCCCATCTAATTGTCGGCCGCCATGGTTAGAAACAACCAAGGCATCAGCCCCGGAATTTGCAGCCAAGCGCGCATCTTCTGGATCCAAAATCCCTTTGATAATAAGTTTACCGCCCCAGAGTTTTTTAATCCACTCCACATCGCCCCAACTCAATCCTGGATCGAATTGCTCTGCAGTCCAAGAGGAGAGCGATGACATATTGCCTACGCCTGTAGCGTGACCAACAATATTGCGAAAGGTTCTGCGAGGCGTCATTGCCATACCCATACACCAGCGCGGCTTGGTTGCCATATTAATCATATTGGCTAGGGTGAGCTTGGGAGGTGCAGAGAGACCATTTTTGAGGTCCTTATGGCGCTGTCCTAAGATCTGAAGATCCAGTGTAAGAACGAGTGCAGAGCATTTTGCTGCTCTGGCACGTTCAATTAAGCGCTCAATAAATCCACGATCTTTCATCACGTACAGTTGAAACCAAAATGGCTTAGTAGTGTGTTTTGCAACATCCTCAATAGAACAAATGCTCATAGTGGATAAACAAAAGGGCACGCCAAATTTTTCAGCTGCTCTGGCAGCTAGAATTTCACCATCAGCACATTGCATACCAGTGAGTCCAGTTGGGGCAAGTGCAACCGGCATAGTGACCTCTTCGCCCACCATCGTAGTTTTAGTGGTTCGGTTAGTCATGTCAACAGCCACACGTTGACGAAGTTTTATTTTCTGAAACTCAGATTCATTGGCACGATAAGTAGACTCAGTCCAAGATCCTGAATCAGCATAGTCATAAAACATCTTGGGGGTGCGTTTTTTGTGGAGTACCCGTAGGTCTTCAATATTGGTAATGATTGCCACAATGTATCCTTCTATTTAATGCTTTTTATGTGAGACATATAACTAATTAAGCTCTATCTTAGCAATACCTGGGATTTGTTTCTACAATGGTAGGGTAATCCTCTTGTGGCCCTTGAATACCTGCTTATTTCTAATCCTGCCAAATGCCTCAACTAAACCTGATAACGACTGCGTATTTATTGATAGCTACCGCTCTCTGGGCCGGTAATGCAATTACTGGTCGGATATTGGTTGCTAGCGGGGCGGTTTCACCAATAACCTTAAGTACCGTACGTTGGGGCCTGGCAGCTTTGCTACTGCTTCCTTTGGGCTGGCGGGTTTTTTTGCCTAGCAGTCCGTTATGGCATAACAAGAAACGTCTTATGCTCTTAGGATTATTCGGGGTGGGGAGTTATAACGGCCTCCTCTATCTCGCACTAGAAACTTCAACGGCTATTAATGTCACTTTGATTGGCGCAAGTATGCCAATTTGGATGCTATTGATTGGCGCTGCTTTTTATCAAACTAAGCCCACCTTACTAAAAATAGTTGGTGCAGTTGTTTCGCTGGTGGGTGTGGCGGTAGTGTTGACAAGAGGTGACTTGAGTACCTTGTTATCAATGCAAATGGTGCTTGGCGACTTTTTAATTATGCTAGCTACCATTACTTGGGCATTTTATAGTTGGATGTTAACCAAGCCTGGTTCAAGTAACGAGCGTCAGTGGCCATGGGCACAATTTTTAATGGCGCAGGTATTTGCGGGATTATTGTGGACAGGGCTTTTTGATAGTTTTGAGATCGCCGCAGGTCAGGCTTATTTAGACCTAAACCTCTGGACTGCCTCCCTAATTCTGTTTGTAGCTATTGGCCCCTCATTGATTGCTTATCGTTGTTGGGGCTTGGGTGTGAATAATGCAGGACCCACAGTAGCTGCTTTCTTTTCTAATTTCATTCCATTATTTACAGCGCTTTTATCAGCGGCTATATTAGGTGAACCTCCGCAGCTATTTCACGGCCTAGCATTTCTATTCATTGTGACTGGTATTTGGGTTTCATCTAGCCCAAGTCGATCTGCTAGATCTTAATATGTGTCTTGGAAAAAAAACTAAAAACACAGTAAAGTGTTTTCTTTTCTATCAAAGTCTGAACCATGGTTGATGTATTGGTGATTGGCGGTGGTAATGCTGCTTTATGCGCTGCTCTGATGGCTAGGGAGGCAGGTGCTAGCGTTTTGATGCTAGAGGCTGCCCCTAAGGATTGGCGTGGTGGAAATTCTTCCCATACTCGTAACATCCGTGCAATGCATACTGAGCCTCAAGATGTCATGCTTGAGGCTTACTCTGAAGAAGAGTATTGGCAAGATGTTTTGAAAGTCACTAGCGGGATTACAGACGAGCCATTAGCAAGATTGGTTATTCGTGCCTCTTCTCAATGCCGAGATTGGATGCGCCATCATGGCGTACGCTTTCAGGCACCTTTATCAGGCACCTTGAATCTCTCTCGAACGAATGCTTTCTTCATGGGCGGTGGTAAAGCCTTGGTTAATGCCTACTATCGGAGCGCAGAAAAGTTAGGTATTCAGATTCGGTATGACTCTCCAGTCTCTTCAGTCGAAATCAAGAATGGTCAATTTATCGCTGCTTATATTGGTGATGAACGTATCGAAGCAAAGACTTGCGTCTTAGCCGCAGGGGGTTTTGAGTCAAATCGTGAGTGGCTCAAAGAAGCGTGGGGTGTTAATCAATTTGGCGAATCCCCGGCAGATAATTTCTTGATTCGAGGTACCAGATACAACAATGGTGTTTTGTTAAAGCAACTGATTTCATTGGGGGCTGATTCAGTAAGTGATCCAACGCAAGCCCATATGGTTGCTGTTGATGCGCGTGCGCCTTTATATGATGGCGGTATCTGCACTCGCATTGATGCGGTTTCCTTTGGAATTATGGTGAATCAAAATGCACAGCGTTTTTCTGATGAGGGTGAAGACTTTTGGCCTAAGCGCTACGCCTTTTGGGGGCGCTTAGTCGCTCAACAACCTGGCCAGATTGCTTATTCTATTATTGACTCGAAAGTATTAGGTCGATTTATGCCACCAGTATTTCCTGGTGACAAAGCAGATACTTTAGATGAGCTGGCAATCAAAATGGGTTTAGATACTAAAGCGTTGCAAGAAACAATAAATACCTATAACTCTGCCTGTCGTGTTGGAAGTTTTGATCACACTATTTTGGATGATTGCCATACCGAAGGCATTGAGCCTGCTAAAACGCATTGGGCATTGCCGATTGATACAGCGCCATTTTATGGGTATACCGTTCGTCCAGGAGTGACATTTACCTACTTAGGCCTGAAGACTGACGAAACTGCAGCTGTTCGCTTCGGCGGTATATCTAGCTCCAATTTATTTGTTGCTGGAGAAATGATGGCTGGCAATATATTAGGCAAGGGATATGCCGCTGGTATTGGCATGACTATTGGCACAGTTTTTGGTCGAATTGCAGGAGCCCAAGCTGCTAAAGCTGCTCAAGAATCTAATAGTCTAAATGCGGAGACTGAAAATGCAAGAGCTTAAGCTTTTGATTAAAGAAGCGGGAGATTTGGCAATCGGAACGCCAGAGTCTGAAGCGGATCGTATGCTACAAATCTGTAACGCGTGTCGTTATTGCGAAGGATTTTGTGCGGTCTTCCCAGCAATGACCCGTCGGCTTGAATTTACTCCCAGCGTCGTGAATTATTTAGCTAATTTGTGCCACAACTGCGGCGCCTGTTTACATGCTTGCCAATACGCACCGCCACATGAGTTCGCAGTCAATATTCCCCGCGTCATGGCTCAGGTTCGTAAAGAGACCTACATTACTTATGCATGGCCCAAATCATTCGGTGCTTTATATAAAAGTAATGGACTGAGCGTCTCTCTAGCAGTTTCACTTTCGATTGCTTTTTTCTTGTTATTAAGCGCACACTTCAATGGCTCCTTATTCTCAGGGCCATCAAATGGTAATTTCTATGCAATCTTCTCCCACAACACAATGGTATTGATGTTTGGTACCGTCTTCGGCTTCTCATTAGTAGCTATTTTGATTGGTATAGTCCAATTTTGGCGCGGTATTTCTGCTGGAACAATCTCTGCTAGCGCTGCAGCAGAGGCAACTCACGATGCTCTGACTCTGAAATATCTTGGAGGCGGTCATGGCGATGGTTGTAATAATGAGGATGATGCTTTTTCTCTCTGGAGAAAACGTTTTCACCATTTCACCTTTTATGGTTTTATGCTTTGCCTTGCCTCTACTAGCGTAGCAACTATTTATCACTACTTCTTCGCTTGGCATGCACCTTATGCCCTGACTAGTCTGCCAGTCATTTTAGGAACCCTTGGTGGCATAGGTCTACTGATCGGTCCAGTAGGTTTACTGTATTTAAATTTACAAAGAAATTCTGCGCACGGTGATGCAAGTCAAAAACCGATGGATAGAGCGTTTATCGTGCTCTTATTTCTCATTAGCGCTTCGGGCTTGCTCTTGCTAGCTTATCGAGACACAACTGCTATGGCTTTGCTTCTTGCGATTCATTTAGGTTTTGTCATGGGATTCTTCTTGACTATGCCTTATGGCAAGTTTGCCCATGGTTTATATAGAGTGGCAGCTTTGTTAAAGAATTCCATCGAAAAGCGTCAAAAGAACCACTCGCAGTTTGGTGCCAATTAATGAATCATTGACAATAAGTGGTAGTAAAAAGTAACCATAAGAAAGCAAAATGAGACTAATTACCTTTACTCGCGCTGGCTCAAGCCATCCTGAAATCGGCGCCCGCATACCCAATCTCGCTGGTGATCAAATCCTACCCTTTGCAGATGTTGCTAAGAAACTAGGAATATTGGATTTCCCAGCTGATATGAAATCGTTTTTACGTGCAGGTAATGATGTGATGCAAGAGGCAAAGTCTTGGGTTGCTGCTGCAGATGAAAACTTGGCCTCATGCATTAGTCCAAAAATAATTACTTATCTACCGCCAATTACCGATGCTGAAAAGTTTCTCTGTGTTGGTAAAAATTACCGGAAGCATTTAGAAGAACTTAAGCGTACTAATTTGATTAAAGAAATTCCACAAGAACCCACTTCATTTATTAAGCTCAATTCTTGTTTATCAGGTCATGAAGCTAAAGTAGTGCGCCCAAAAGGAATTACACGCTTGGATTACGAGCCTGAGCTGGTATTTGTCATAGGCAAAAGAGCCTTAGGAGCAAAGAAGTCCGAAGCAATGGATTATGTTGCCGGCGTCACGATTCTGAATGACTTGACTTGTCGAGACCTACAGTTGCGTGAGGTTGCTTCAGGATCGCGTTTCTGGACTGGTAAAAATATTCCAGGCTTCGGTCCCTTAGGCCCTGAGATTGTGACGATGGATGAGATACCCGATGTTTATGATCTATGGATGACTTGTTCAGTAAATGGGCAGGAGCGTATGCGCGTCAATACTCAAGATCAAATTTGGAAAATCTCTGACATTCTGGAGCACTTTTCACGCTTCATTCCGATCGATGCTGGTGATATGTTTTCTACAGGCGCCCCTGGTGGGGTTGCAGTTGGTAAAGAGAACGCAGAGGAGCTCTATTTAAAGCCAGGTGATGTTGTTGAATGTTCTATTGATGGTATTAGTACCTTACGCACGACCATTATTGAGTAAGTGACATGAAGCCGAGCCCCATTTGCTTTCTAGTAGTGCTCTGTTTACTATTTGTGCCGCAGATTTCTATTGGTGCTGAGCCGTACCCAACTAAACCAATCAAAATCATTGTGCCTTTCCCACCTGGGGGCGGTGCGGATACTCTAATTCGTCTACTTGCACCTGCTATTAGCGAATTATGGAAGCAGTCTGTGATTGTTGAAAATCGACCTGGAGCTAGTGGGTTCATTGGTGCTGAGTTGGTTGCACAGGCTCCTCCTGATGGCTATACCTTGCTGATGGGAACGACCGCTGCAGTGACTGAAAAAAATATCCAGCAGTTTTCTCCCGTCGCCTTAGTTTCTGCCTCTCCTTATATCGTGACTGTGAACCCAGCCTTAAATATTCATTCTGTGCGCGGACTGATAGCGTATGCCAAAGCTAACCCTAGCAAACTTAAATATGGTTCCTCTGGACCTGGTTCTGCCTCTCATTTAGCAGGGGAGTTATTTGTATCCATGGCGAACATCTCGTTACTGCATGTTCCGTATAAAGGTACGGGGCAGGCTTTAACGGATTTATTGGCTGGGCATATTGATGTGATGTTCGCGCCAGCTCAAACAGTGCTACCTCAAATTGAAGCTGGAAAACTACTGGCATTGGCACAGACAGGGGTCAAGCGTTCGGAGGCTCTGCCAAATATTCCAACCGTAGCTGAGTCAGGTTTACCTAGCTATAGCGCGGTAGGTTGGTTTGGACTCTTTGCTCCTGCCAATACGCCCAAAATAGTGCTCCAGAAGATCAATCAGACAGTAATGTTTGTCATGGGCCAGGATCGGGTCCGCAAGGCAATGTTGGAGCGGGGAAGTGACCCTGCTAGTGGAACGGCCGAGGAATTTGCTGCATTTCTGCGCTTAGATCAGTCAAAATGGGAAAAATTGACCAGAGAAAACAAGTTTGCAGTGCAATAAGTTCCTAAATCAGTATCATTTAGGGCTAATCACTGAAATCCCTAGGAAATTACTATGCCAGGCTTACTTCCCAACGTTGACCCAGATGGTCTATTAGAGTTCTCGGTCGTTTATACGGATCGCTCCTTAAACCACATGTCTGAAGAATTTAAACGCGTGATGGTAGATATTTCCAGCGTTCTTAAGGATGCGTATAACGCCAGTTCAGCTGTCATCGTTCCTGGTAGTGGCACATTTGGTATGGAAGCCGTAGCACGCCAATTTGGGAACAATAAAAAATGTTTAGTGTTGCGTAATGGTTATTTTAGTTATCGCTGGACACAGATTTTTGATTTAGATGCTTCTTTTAAAGATATTACTATCTTAAAAGGTCGTCAAATTGAAAATTCTTCTCAGGCTCCTTTTGAACCAGCTCCTATTGAAGAGGTAGTTGCTTATATTAAGAAGGAAAAGCCAGCAGTCGTATTTGCACCTCACGTTGAAACTTCTGCGGGCATTATTCTTCCAGACGATTATCTCAGGGCAGTGGGTGAGGCGGTACGCTCTGTTAATGGCATTTTCGTATTGGATTGTATTGCCTCTGGCGCAATGTGGGTAGATATGAAAGCCTGCAATGTCGATGTTTTGATTTCAGCACCACAAAAGGGCTGGAGTAGCTCACCTTGTTGCGCTTTGATAGCTCTGGGCGAGAGAGGTCGCGAGCGTATTGATTCAACCCAAAGCACTAGCTTTTCGATGGATCTGAAAAAGTGGTTACAGATTATGGAGGCCTATGAAAAGGGCGGCCATGTGTATCACACCACTATGCCTACTGATGCCTTAAAGATATTACGCAATGTGATGAAAGAAACTCAGTCACTTGGTTTTGCAGCGCTTAAAGCCAAGCAAATTGAACTGGGCACAAAGGTACGTAATCTTCTGGTATCCAAGGGTTATCCCTCCGTAGCTGCAACAGGTTTCCAATCTCCAGGTGTGGTGGTGAGCTTTACAAAAGACCCAGAGATTCAATCAGGTAAAAAGTTCATTGCCCTAGGTTTGCAAACTGCAGCAGGTGTTCCTTTGCAATGCGATGAGCGTTCAGATTTCCGTACTTTCCGCCTTGGCTTATTTGGTCTCGAGAAGTTAGCCCACGTTGATCGTACAGTTGGACATTTTGCTACAGCATTGGAAAAAATTACTGAAGCAGAAGCTCAGCCCGCTTAGTAGTTGCGACGAAGAGATGAAGGCCATCACATGATGGCCTTTTCTTTTTGGACCTAATGGTGCATTTTTGTTCAAATTGTGAGTATTATTAAATTATCAATAAATACTTTTGGAGAATTACATGATTTCTCGTATTGCGCGTTTTAGCCTAGCTGCACTGATTGCTGCGGCGATTAGTTTTTCTCCTACAGCAGTAATAGCTGCTGATCCAGTGCCTGCAGCAGCACCTGCCGCTGCTCCTGCAGCGAGCCCAGCTCCAGCTACTGCGCCTACTGATAAAGCGGCGGAAAAAAAGGCAAATAAGAAAGCTAAGAAAGAGAAGAAGGCTGAGAAAAAATCAAAGAAGAAATCAAAGAAAAAATCTAAGGCAGCTACAAATACAGCTACTCAGTAATTTCTATCACATTGATCCCTCACTAATTGAGGGCATCAGCTCCATCAAAGTCATCGGGTCGTTTAATATCTGATGACTTTTTTCTTGGGCCATCATTGCGTACTAAGAACCACATGGCAGCCATCACTAGACTCATGCCACTAATTTGAATCCAGGTAATGGGTTCAGACAAAATAAAATAACCCATAAAGATAGTAGAGACTGGCCCTAAGATTCCAGCTTGCGCTACTAGTGGAGAGCCGATGCGGTTGATAGCAATCATAATGAGCAGCATTGGTACCACGGTACATAAGCTAGCGTTTAATAGGCTTAGCCAATAAACTGCACTAACTTGTTCAAAAATAGCACTAGGGTTATAAATAGTCGATTGCAATATGCTCAATACGGCAGATGCAGTGCTTGCGTACACTACTAAGCGCACGCTACCAATACGTTGGACCATCTCTCCTGAGCCAATCATATAGATGGCGTAAGAACAAGCGCTAGCAAAGACGAGAGCCATGCCAAGCCATGCGCTTGCTCCTGTAGAACTAGCATCCTGAATGAAGACAATAAACACGCCAAGATAGCCAACTACTAGTGCGTACCACTGAAAGCGTGATATTGGCTTTTTTAAAACAAAGTACGAGATCATCAAAACAATCGTGGGCGTGAGATATAAAACAATTCTCTCGAGTCCTACGGAGATATATTGCAATCCTAAGAAATCAATGTAACTTGACAAGAAGTAGCCCAAAAAACCTAGTAAAAATAATTTAGCACGATCAATCCAAGTAATTGAATTCATCTTTTTGCGACGGGATTCCCACCAGTAGATTCCCCAAAATAAGGGCAAAGCTATGAGCATGCGTAAAGCGAGAAGAGTTTCTGCATTGGCGCCATAAGCAAAGGCAAGCTTAACTAAGATAGCTTTGCCGGAGAACAACATGGCGCCTACGCCAGCCATCAAAATGCCATATAGGTAGTGCTTGTGTTGGTGTGCTGTACTTACTGAATGCATATCAATTTATAACAGCTTATTGAGTAAGCTTCTCATTTCTAAAATAGTTTCTGAGGCAGTTAAGCCAATTGGTCCAATGCCTTTGTGTACCAAACTATCGGCTGCCCTAGCATGGAGTTGCACAGCAATACATGTAGACTCCCATAGATCAAGCTGATGCCGTACTCCTTGTGCTGCAATGGCGGCAATGCTGCCTGTAAGGATATCCCCCATACCTCCGGTACCCATACCAGGATTGCCTTCTTGACATTGGAGAGCTAGATGTTGGGGAGAGCCAATTAAAGTGTGCCGACCTTTAAGAGCCACTATAGATTGTGTCAGGCTTATCAATTTTTCTAGCGAGCCCAAGCGATCTGCTTGTACGTCCTCTGTCGTATTCTTAAGTAATTTAGCCGCCTCTCCAGGATGGGGGGTGATTACACTCTGCCCAGGAAATTGTTGGTTACGTTTTTGCAAGACACTTAGAAGTTCATGAGATTCTGCAATCAGGTTAAGGGCGTCAGCATCGAGTATCAAAGGAATGGTTGGATAGGAAATCACATCTTTAAGCCAATCATAGGCTTTCTGAGATTTTCCGAGTCCAGGTCCAATCGCAATGACATCGGGCTGATTCTGTTGAAGGGCATCACTAGATGCAATATTCGTCTCACGAATCATCAATTCTGGATGATCCATAGAAGCAATTGCCGAAGCAGAATCGAGCATTTCTAAAATTGTCCTGCCAGCCCCTAAATGTAAACAGGCATTTCCGGCAAGCAAGAGGGCGCCAGCCATACCAGGAGCGCCACCAATCAAAACTACTTTCCCAGCATTGCCTTTATGTTCAGCGGGCGCACGCTTTAAGCGTATCGCCAATTCAAGGGCATTCAGTTTTGCTGCAGGTATGGTCATGACAATAGTATCGCTTCTATTTCATTTGAATAGAAGCTTATGTTTACTCAGCTACTTTTGCGCCTTGGATATTATGACGCTGCATAGACTGCGCGATAAATCCAGATTGTTTGAGTTGAGTAATCACATCACTTAAATATACTGAAGTATTTTCATAATCTTCCCTAGCCTTTGGAATGCCAATAGCCTGATTAATAACCATGAACCGTCCTGGTAGCATACGTAAGGCTTGATAGCGTTTGGCATCACTTTCTAATTGTTGTTTGACACCTGCTGCGACATTTCCAGTTCCCGCCATAAAATCATCGATTACAGTCTGAGAGCTAGCAGCCCTTAAAAGCTTTGCGTTTTTGATCTCACGCGTGAGGAAAAGATCGTAGGCACTGCCTTTTCCAACGACGATTTCTGAGCCGATTACATCAACCTCTTCATTACTTTTTAGAGGAGAAGATGCTTTCACCATATAGGCTCCTTCAATTTGTATATAAGCTGGTGTGTAACTGATGTCTGCACCGCGGACAGGATCAATGGCAACAAACACCATATCAATTTCACCACTCTTTACTCCATCGACAGTAGCGGCTGCAGTTTTAAAAGGGATGAGCTTGACTGGGAGGTTTATGATATTGCCAATTTCATTGGCAATATCAATAGTCACACCACTCATTTTTTTTGTGGAGATATCTTCATTAGCTAGAACGGGGTTTCCTAAGTTAATACCTATGCGCAGAGTGCCAGTGGGCGCAAAGGATCTGAGAGCTGCTGGATCAATGGTTTTCATTGTGGGTAATGTCTGGCTAGATATGAATTGAGATACGCACAGAATGATGAAGGCAAGGAAATATTTCATTGAAAATAAGAGATAAAAAAACCGCGGAGGACCGCGGTTTTATATTGCATCAGTACGATTACTTCTTAGCGTCAGCTGTAGGCGCTGCTGCTGGTGCAACTGGAGCTGCAGCAGAAGCATCTTTCTTTGCCTCTTCAACGTGAACCGCTTCAGCACCATGCTTTTCGCCGCCCATATCAATATTACCGTCGCCCTTGAGTAGTAAATAGGCTGTGGCACCAACTAATACCAGTACCATGATGATGATTGAACGATTGCTCATTGCTTTTCCTTCAGTTTGGTTGAAATTGGCTCAATATTAACCCTTCTTGAGAGCAGGGTAAATCCCACCATTTCCCTAGGGTTCTATTGCTAGGTATTAACACTAGTTCTAATAACTCCTAAGCAAGAATTATGTCGCTTTTGTGCAAGGTTTAAGATGAAATGATTGTGATGTGTAAGGAAGCAATATGAGCCCAAAGCTCCCCATTAATAACTCTCAAACGATTACAGACTTTTTAAATCTCAAAGAGAGTCAAATCTCTGAGGAAAGTTCAGAGGAGTCATATAAGTTTGCTTTTGATGATGAGGCCTTTTTAGCACGCAGAGAAACGATAGGAATTCGTTTTGAGCTTGAGTTATTGAAGCCCGAAATTCTGTTAAGCGAACATGGTATAGATCACACTATTACCGTCTTTGGCTCTACCCGTTTTGTGAGTCATGAAAAAGCCCTAGAAATGCAAAGTGAAGCTAAAACGCCAGAGACCATTGCAGTGGCAAATAAGGCTTTACTTCATAGCGAGTATTACGAGTCTGCACGTGAGTTTGGTGGTTTAGTAGCAAAGTACAACGCTACTCAAGATAAGGGCGCCAATAAGTTACATATCTGTACTGGTGGTGGTCCCGGAATTATGGAGGCGGCTAATCGTGGTGCTTTTGAGGCAGGTGATCAAACAATTGGTTTTAATATCAGCCTGCCCAGAGAGCAACATCCAAACCCCTACATTAGTCCGGGCCTCAGTTTTCGTTTTCACTATTTCGCCTTGCGCAAGATGCACTTTATGTTGCGGGCAAGAGCAATCGTTGTATTTCCGGGAGGCTTTGGCTCGTTTGATGAGTTCTTCGAAGTGCTTACTTTAATGCAGACTAAAAAGGTGACTCGTTTTCCAATCATTCTTGTCGGTAAAGCTTTTTGGACTGAAATGATCAATTTTGATCAGATGCTAAAGTTTGGGGTCATTGATGAGAGTGATATACAAGTGATCCACTTTGCAGAAACAGCTAAAGAGGCTTGGGGGATTATCAAAAACCACTACCAATTGAGTTAATAATAAACTAAGCCCGCTGTAAAATGACCCGAAGACTTATATATGACTCCACAAGATATCAGCATTGCAACCTCCTTAGATCTCCCTGGCTATCTCATGGGCACCTTCATGCTCCTATTGGTGATGGTTTTTCATGGTTTGGTTTTGCTGCAAATAGCAAAGCGTTATGAGGTGAAAAGCTTTCTCTACCTAGCAGAAAAAAAATATTCAGAAGTAGCGCTTTGTTTTTATATCAGCGTATTCTGCTTATTCTTAACCCATATTACTGAAATCATTTTTTGGGGCATTGCGATTTATGCTCTGAAATTAGTTCCAGGACTTGGACAAAGTATCTTGTTTAGTGGCAGTACTTATACGGCCATGGGTTTTATGGAGGATTCATTGCCTGCTGGATGGAAAATGTTAGCCATCATCATTGCTTTCTCAGGGATGTTTACGTTTGCTTGGACTGCTTCCGTAATGATTTCCATGACAAGAAATTTTCGTCAGGCCTATACCAAACTCCATATGAAAAAACTCAATATTTCCTCTGACATCATCGATCGCTTTAAATAAAGCATGAGTAAAACGTGGGATGTCATCATTATTGGTGCTGGGGCTGCTGGCTTGTTTTGTGCTGGCATCGCGGGGCAACGTGGCAAAAAGGTATTACTCCTTGATCACGCTTCAGTTCTTGGTGAAAAGATCCGGATTAGCGGTGGAGGGCGTTGTAACTTCACTAATATTCATAGCAGTCCTGCTAATTTTTTATCGCTTAACCCCCATTTTGTAAAAAGTGCACTCGCAAGGTATCCCTCTAAAGAATTTATTAAGCTGGTGAGCTCATACGGCATCGATTACCACGAAAAGCATCAGGGGCAACTATTTTGTGATAACTCTGCTAAACAGATTATTGAAATGTTAATGACGGAGTGTGCTAAAGCTAATGTCACTATTCGTAATCCAGTTTCTGTCGAATCGATTGGACAAGATAGTCAGAGCTGGCTTGTTCACACTAATGCTGGTATTGAAAAAGCCCAAGCAGTCGTGATGGCTACAGGCGGCTTGCCCGTTCCTGCAATTGGTGCAACTGCCTTTTCTTTAGATATTGCTAAACAATTTGGTTTAACAGTAGTAGATCCAAGGCCTGGTTTAGTGCCGCTTTCATTTACTGCAGAAACGTTTGGCCACTTAAATGATTTGGCTGGCTTAAGTGTTCCTATCAGAATTGCAGCGGGATCAAAAGGTCAGCGCTATGGCGCCTGTAGATTTAATGAGGATCTCTTATTAACTCATAAGGGCTTATCTGGCCCAGCAGTATTGCAAGCCAGTAGCTATTGGGTCGAGGGTGAGCCCATTCATATTGATTGGTTAGGGGCGATTGAAGTTGCCGGTGGATTTAACTGCGATGAACTCTTTAATGATGAAGAAAACCATCTTAAATTGACTGAGACCATTCTTGCTTCTGCCCTGCCGCAACGTTTGGCCAAGGCTTTTACAGAGCAAAAGAATTTAATAGGACGCAAATGGGCAGAAGTTTCTAAAAAAGATCGTCAGGTCTTAAAAGAGTTCATTACGAATTGGTCAGTGAAGCCTGCTGGCACTCTAGGTTGGAAAAAAGCCGAGGTGATGTTGGGTGGTGTGGATACTAAAGATCTCGATGGTCAAACGATGATGTCTCGTAAAAATAATGGTCTATTTTTTATTGGCGAATGCGTAGATGTTACTGGGCATTTGGGCGGGCATAACTTTCAGTGGGCTTGGGCAAGTGGATTTGCATGTGCTCAAGCTCTATAACTCAAGACCTTATTTAATTACTGCTACTTTTCTTTTTCTCTCGTGAGCGGATATTGAGTAGCTCAACTGATAATGAAAACGCCATTGCCACATAAACATAACCCTTAGGAATATGTACTCCCATGCCTTCCGCAATCAGAACTACGCCCACTACTGTTAAGAAGGAGAGGGCTAGCACCTTGATAGAGGGATGGCGATGGACAAAATCCCCAATTGGTTTTGCGGCAATCAACATAATGATGACTGAGGCTAGCACTGCAGCAATCATGATGCTGATTTCATCCACCATACCTACAGCAGTAATTACGCTATCTAGGGAAAAAATGATATCTAGTAGACCAATTTGAAATACAGAGCCCATAAATAACGCAAACATTGTTTTATTGCCAAGTTGTTTATCAGCGTTATCTTGTAGACCACTATGATCTTTATCCTCTATCTCGGTATAGATTTCTTTTGAAGCTTTCCAAATTAAGAAGAATCCACCAAGCAAGAGAATTAAATCGCGACCACTGATTGCATGATCACGAATGCTTAAGAGCGGGGTAGTTAGGCTCATTACCCAAGACAAACTCAAGAGTAGCAAGATACGGGTAACCAAGGCAAAAATTAAACCAAAGCGACGAACCTTTTCTCTAATCTCAAGAGGAAGTCTATTAGCAATGACGCTAATGAAAATGATGTTATCTATTCCCAGAATAATTTCTAGAGCTGAAAGTGTTAAAAATGCTATCCAGGCATTGGGGTCACTCAGCAGTTCTATAAAGCTTTCCATATTTTCTATTTTGTTAGAGTAGGTATAGACTAAAGTGTATCTAAGTAAATTTAAGATGTAGCGACTTTACTTATGCCCATTAAAACCATAAGGACATATTGAATAAATCGGGTTGATTTCAAACTCTTAGTATGGAGATGCCCATATTTGGGGTAGCTTACCTCAGGCTTCCACTGCTTAGCGCAGCTTATATAATTTGCCATTTAGTCATATCGTCATTTTAATACTTTAAAGTAAGAAGGATTGGCAGTTTTGCTAATTTCGGTATAGAGTTGAATTGCAGGTTTTCATGAACCCCTTATTAATAGGAGCTTAAAAATGGATACAAAAGAATTGCAGAAATGGCAAAGAGAAAAAGCAAAAGAGCTTTTTGATTATTCGCATACTCTTCTAGAAGCTGCTAAGAAATTAAGTGAGCATCATATGGAAGAGATGGAGTGGGGTATGAAAAATGCCCTAGATAGCGCAAAGTCTGCTGCTAAAAATGACTTAGCTAAACTCAAGGATTTACAGCAAGATGCTGCTAAAGAAGCGGCTAAACGTGCGACTGTTTATCAGAAGAAGGTCAAGTCTGTTTTAAAAGATCTAGGTGAAACTGCCGCCGATGAAACAGAGAAGCATCTTGAAAAAGTACGCGCTTCTCTGGTTACTTGGCTTGAAGACGCTGAAAATAAAATGCCTGCTCATGCAGATAAGTTATCTAAAGTGGTACATGAAATGTCTACTACTGGTCAGAATATGTTCAAAGAGGGGCGCCGCATTGTTAACGATGTTGCAAGTGCCGCAGAAAAGAACATTGACGATTTGGCGAGCAAATCTTCTAAGAAAAAATCTGATTAAGCTAGTTATTTAGATCTCAGTGATACATAAAACCGCCTCAATTGATGGGGCGGTTTTCTATTTCCAGCCTTGTATCCAGAGTTCGCTATTCATTAAGTCTCGCCAAGCAATGAGAGAAATCTTTTGTGTGAGTACTGCCTCAATCTCAACAAACTCAATTTTTTCACTAGGAGGCTCTGGAAGAATGACCTTACTTACTAAAAAGTGCTTTTGTTTAGCAATTGGTTGAACTGCAGTCCACTTGCTAAGTAATAGTTTTTTTGGACTAAGGGGATTCATGACTTTAGAGTTCCTTGCACTGATATTCCTGACTATTGCCAATCATCAAACCTGTTGAAGGTGTAAATACATGGCTTGATTCCTGAATTTGGGCAGGACATCGTCGGTCAAAGAAGCTTTGATTGCCTAGGCTGCCGCAGTAGTCTAGTTTGAGATCCTGAAAAGCCATTTGGGCTTTTTTCAGAACCATTGGTATCTTTGTTTCAGTTGGAGTGCTGCAGTTCCATGTGGTGTATGTATCACGTTCACAGCCGGCTAGAGCAAGTAAGGCAAGCAGCATACTCAATAAATGGACTGGGAGGGCAAAAGGACGTTGGCTCATGAGGCTAGGATAGCTAAAATTTGACCATTCTGCCTATGTTTTATAGTTAGTATTACTATTTATGGCAGATTGTTTGCTTAAAGAAGACTTAAAAATAAATAGAAAAAATTTATCAAAGGAGATGATGTGGATACAAATCGGAGAGATGCTTTAAAGTTAGGCGCATCTGCTGCCATGAGCGGCATGTTTATTTCGGGTGCGATAGCTGCTCCAGGCGACCAGCCGCCTATTATTGTTCAGCCAATGACTGGTAAAGCCGGTCTTCGCATTGCGAATTATTTACCTAAAATGGGTGCAACATCTCGCTTGGGACTGGTTACTAATGACGGCTTAATCATCGATATTCCTGCAGAAGCTGCACGCCAGAAGATAGAGTTATCTTTTGATCCCACCTCAATGATTTCCTTGGCGGCTTCAGGTAACAGAGGCTTGAGTGATTTGGCAAGTATCTTTAAAAACCGCGGCTCCAATCTCTTAAATGTAAATCAAGTGGTATTGCTATCGCCCATTCCAAAACCGCAGAGCAATATATATTGTGTGGGCTGGAATTATTTAGACCATTTTGAAGAGGGTATGCAGACTCGTGAGGATAAATCTGTAAAAGAGTATCCAAAGGTACCCGTATTATTTACCAAGGGTACTCAAACGATGAATGGACCTTTTGACTCCATTCCTTATGATGCTAGCTATTCCACCACAATTGACTGGGAGGCTGAGTTAGCGCTAGTGATTGGTAAGAAGGGCAAAAATATCTCTGAAGAGAATGCGATGGATTATGTCTTTGGCTATTCCGCTTATAACGACACGACTGCACGGGATATTCAGCAAAAGCGCCACTCAGGACAATGGTTTAAAGGTAAGAGCTTAGATGGACATGGTCCCATGGGCCCATGGATTGTTACTGCTGGCGGTGTAAATCTACAAGATACTAGAATCATTTGTCGAGTGAATGGTGTTGAAAAACAAAATGCAAGTTACAAGCAAATGTATTTCAAGATCCCAGTCATTATTGCTGAGCTTTCTCGTAGCTTAACTTTACTGCCAGGTGACATTATCGCGACTGGTACTCCTTCAGGAGTTGGCTTTAGCAGAAAGCCACCTGAGTTTTTAAAACCAGGCGACATGATGGAAACTGATATCACCGGTGTTGGAATTATTCGCAACAAGATTGCATAGATATCTAAAAGCCAAG
>Ga0114959_10000405_pt1 | contig 40770 bp, 28 predicted proteins | sample C_130625_EF_Meta_FD_87317 | JGI IMG/M metagenome (GOLD analysis project Ga0114959, IMG submission 87317) | Freshwater microbial communities from Lake Croche, Canada to study carbon cycling - C_130625_EF_MetaG | ecosystem: Environmental > Aquatic > Freshwater > Lake | place: Lake Croche, Canada... | reverse complement strand
TCTATATAATACGCCATGCAATGAGAATATACACCAGATTCCATATAATAGAAATGGATAGGTACTGATGTGATGGTCCCGATTATATGGTCTTCGGTCTCCGGTAAAATAGGATATGGTCGATAAAAAGACACATAGGTCGGTTGGCTATATCCATTCATTGCGACTTGTATAATTGCATCGGTCACTGTATATAAAATACGATCCGATGGAATATAATGACATCTTAGAAAATATACCATTTGTTGTCTAATCTCCGAAGATATATCCAAGAATTTGTATGTTTTAATGTGTATCGGATCATAAAATTTCGTTTTTACTGGCAATCGATAAATGACAAATGAAGATGTCCATTTCCTCCAAAAATCATATACATGATATACCGGTTGTATATTCCAGAAAGGAAATCGTATTTTTATATAGGCAAATAGAAAAAAGGCAATCAATATAATGATGGTAAATATGGCGGGTAAATCCGGAGGCGACGGTAATGGCAGTCGACGGATAATTTCCACGACATATTTACCAAGAAATGCGAATATTTTTCTCGCTCCCAATAAAACCAGTATTACATAATCCCACAACATCAATCCGATATATTATTTATGTAATTCTTAACCGAAATAAATACGCATCTTTAGCTATAATTGGATATTCTATTGCGTCGAATATCCAATTATTTAGGTTATTTTTTTGCGGTATAGGTTTACAACGGGTATAATATATGTATTATATATTTATATTACATGTATTTGTTTTCGGCGGAATCGTCAAATGAATCTAAACCACCAGTGGCTACTTCTCATACAAAAACGGGTACAGATTCTATAAAGCGGGCACTTAAACACCATAAATCGGTTTTTCCCAAGAAACTGACGGTATCTGATACGCCGGATAAACATACCATCGATGAAGGCATCGACCAGTTAACCTATATTCCCACTACCGGCGTCACATTAAAAAATTCATCAGCAAAAATAGAAATACCGCTCAATATTTTTCAAACATGGCACACTCTCGAATTGCCACCCAAAATGAAGGAAAATGTCGAGCTACTAAAGTTGCAAAACCCTGAATTCAAATATCATTTGTATGATGACAACATGTGTCGCGATTTTATCGCCTCCCATTTCGACGAAGATGTATTATATACATTTAACAAATTAAAACCGGGGGCATATAAGGCCGATCTATGGCGATATTGCGTATTGTATATTTACGGGGGAATATATTTAGATATCAAATATAAATGTATCAATGGTTTTAAATTAATTTATTTGACAGATAAAGAATATTGGGTAAAGGATATTTCACATTTTAACGGCAGATTCGACGGCGTCTTTCAGGCGCTCATGATATGTATGCCGAATAATAAACGCCTATTTAAGGCGATCCATAATATTGTCGAATACTGTTCTAATAATGATTATACGGACAAGACATCTCTTGCAGTCACCGGTCCGGGTCTACTCGCCAATTATTTCACCAAGACACATCTATACAATTTTAGATTGGAAAATCTGGGGGACACTATAATCGACAAACAATACAATAATATCGGAATACTGAAACCCTACAAAGAATATCGAGAAGAACAATACAAAAACCAATTATTGGAACACTATAATTTTTTATGGCATAAACGATGTATTTACAATTATCCAGTTCTTCGCGATAAAAAAACGGTAGATTTGACGTCGACTATGATAAAAGAAATAAATGGCGTAAATGTTGAATTGTACTCCGGTACACCGACCATTATAAATTGCAATAATAACAAATATCAAATAAATATGCCATTCATTAATTATACTACCGATGAAAACGGAAACAAAAACGGAAATCTCGGCATTTTAGTAAATAGTCGATTCCACATAGACTCTAGTTTAAATAAAATCGGCGATATGGCATTTACGGTGAAAGATTACGAGAAATACAACGGCAATCCAGTCGGCTTAGAAAATATTCACATTATAAACCACAAAAATCAACATTATTATATTGCATCTATGTACACCGAAAACATGGAATTATCAGGCAATTATTATGGTACTCACGATTCGGAAAATAATTCTGGTATCATTGTCAATAAATGCGAGATTTCACATAAATTAAACGAAAATGATGAACAACAAAAATGGACATATGTCGTTTACGGAGATGATATAGGTGTTGTATATAATTGGTTTCCTCTAAAAATCGGATATATAAATAGCGAAGATGCGACATTTGAAGAAAAAAAGACATATTACACAATGCCGCGATATTTCCAAAATGCCGAATCGTGTGCTAGTAGTTTTGTGATAAATGGCGAAAATTGGATATTATTACAAAAATCGCAATCGAATACATATAATAAAACCGTATATAATAATTATCAACACTTTTTTGCCGTGTTTGACCTCGAAATGAATTTACTTCGATACTCTGAATTATTCAAATTAAGTGATTTTCCCGTAGAAAAATGCAGGGGGTTGATTGTCAACGATACTTGCGCGATCATATCTTATAGTTTGAATGATACACGTTCATTTGTATCGAGTTATGATATCAAGTATATTAAATATGGGTTAGAATGGTATACCAAGGTCAATAATAAATATAATATGCATAGTATATATAATTTGGCATATCGAATTGTCGTGGCCAGATACGACGAGAATATCGAATGGTTATATAGTGAATTTAATAATTGTATCATCTATAACAAGGGGGAAAAACTAAATATTGCCAATGAAATAATATTGGATAATGTAGGACGTGAACCGGAAGTGTATCTGAATTATATCATTGCGAATTATGATAATTTGCCAGAGGTAGTTGTATTTACACAGGCAAACATCGCCAATCACTTTGAGACCAATGACATTCATTATCTATTGAAAATAAAAAACGAGGCATTGGCAAAAGGTAAATCAATTCCAACGGTATCTCATTATCGTCAAGATGGTTCAAAAGATAAGAATTGTTGGGACAAAGATTGGAATGTCGATGGCGACCAATATTTTTTGCACGATTGTTATAAAGAGGATAGGCGAACCGCATTCATCGATTGGTTCAAAGAAAATATTAATCCCATATATCCGAATCCAATTCACATTTATCGTCATTCTATTTTTGCGATTAAACGCGACAATATATTAAAACGCCCATTAGAGTACTATAAACATATCATTAATGAAGTAAATCATCACAATAATCCGGCAGAGAGACATTTTATCGAGAGGTCGTGGTATTATATGTTTGCGTAATCAAACCACGCGTTTGCAATAATATATAATATATATTCTATTTATTATATAAACAAATGTCCTATAAAATCGTGGTTGCCCGTTATAATGAGAATATTGAATGGTTAAACGAAGAGTTGAATAATTGTATAATCTATAACAAGGGGGGCAAACTAAATATAGAACAGGAAATATGTTTAGAAAATGTTGGTCGCGAATCGGAAACTTATTTGAGATATATTATAGACAATTACTATAATTTACCGGATGTGGTAGTATTTACACAGGGGCGTATTTCGGATCACATTGATTTACATATGGACGACATTAATCATTTGCGAAAATTAAGGGATCAGGCATTCACATATGGTAAATCTAGACCCACTGCAATATATCACCAACCCGCATGGCGGGAACAATGTGCATGGGACAAAGAATGGAATGTCGAGGCCGGTCACTATTTTTTGCACGATTGTTATAAAAATAATCGGCGTCTCGCATTTGGCGATTGGTTTCGTGAAAATGTGAATGCGAATTATCCGAACCCTATATCTATCTATGTTTTCGCGATTTTTGCCGTCAGACGGGAGAAAATATTGAAACGCACTCTTGAATATTACAAAGAACTTATTGAACATGCAAACCATAACATTAATCCGGCCGAAGGACATTTTTTCGAACGTTCTTGGTTCCATATCTTTGAATGAGACAATAGCCGCACATATTTTACATATATTCGAATGAACAAATATACATAAAATCATTTTCTTGTCTTTGCCTGTTGTTTCAGTAATTCTTTTTCTGCTTTTAGGCGGGCCTTTTCTTCGTTTTTGTATTGTATCTTTTCTTGGTTTTCTCTCACTTTCTGGGTTTTCCTTGCCTCCGCTGCGGCCATTTTTTCCCGTTGTTTGCGCGTATTTTCTTCCGACTTTTCTCGTTTATTGGCTTCCTTTTCTTCCGCTTTTTCCCGTTGTTTGCGCGTCTTTTCTTCCGCTTTTTCCTGTTGTTTGCGCGTTTTTTCTTCCGCCTTTTCCCTTTTATTGGCTTCCTTTTCTTCTTTTTCTTGTCGTTTTGCTGCGGCGCGTTGTCTATCTAGTTCAACGTTTCTTAGTATTTCGCCTTCCAATTCAATATAATCTTGGTTAATCTGGGCTTTATATTTTTCTACTAGTTGATTTACAAGATCGTTTTTTATATCTTCATATTGTCCTTCTTTTCGCATTGTTTTTCGAAGGGATTTTTCGGCCCGTTGTATTTCCATCTGTATTTTACGATCATTCTTTTTTTTTTCTTGTATTTCGGACATGAGGGCTTTTTTCGTTCTTCGAATTGCTTTTTTTCTCTTGTCTTGGATGACTTTCTTGGTTTTGTTATAATTTGTAATGATTGTATTTACAGTGATTTTTCGTTGTGCTATTTCTTTTTTTGCTAAAGTGCGTTGCGTTTTCAAAGATAGGCGTACATTTGCCTTTTCTTGATGGGTCATTTTTTCTCTGAGAAGTTCTCTAAGACGCTTAAACCGCGCATTAAAGGCGGCCATCTCCGTCTTCAAATTCTCATTTAACATGTGTATTTCCATATCCATAGCCGCAATTTGCGCGTCGAGTCTTAATACCTCGGGGTCGACCGCGGCCTGTTGGTCCAAATCCGATTCGCGCGTTATTTTTTCACTGCATTTATACTTTATCGTATAATATGGCGAACTTTTGAATTTTTCATATTTATCTTTATTTAACTCTATTTTACCACTCGCCGATTTTAATGCACGGGTTTTAAATATACGAGAATCTTTCACCTTTAACCGGAGATCTTTTATTGCATTTTTGATTTCGGCGACGTGATCTTTTGCCTCTGCGAGTAAGAGTGTTATATTCGATTTTACCATTTTGCGGCATTTTTTCTTAGCACTTGCGTTTTCGATATCTTTGCATTTGTCATACAAAAATCCAAAACGGTCAGTAGTTAATTCTTTGAGATCGGAATCAATGCTTTTACTCGCATCTTCCAATTCGTTTTTTAATTTCAAAACGTCGGAATCTATAATTTCGCGCATATAGCGTTTATCGAAACTGTTTATCATATTCATATTCGGTACAATGGGTACGTTGACCATTTTAATGACAGGTTGTGAAAATTGTCGGGCATCCTTCTCCCGATTAAGATAGCTAACATGTCCGGCAATATCATTAAGATATTGTATACGACCACTGTCTGTAAATCGCCCCTCTTCATTCAAATATTCTTGGGAAAAGGCATTGAAATCGTCGGGTATCTGTTGAAATACGGGCTTACATAGATTTATTAATTTGACAAACTCCATAGGGCTCTCCGTGACAGGTGTAGCCGTCATAAGGAGAAGACGCACGGATTCTCTTCCTGAAACACGATAAGAATTCATGAGACTTGCATGAAGTGCATCCATATCAGGGCGTTCGATGGATGATAGATCCCCACCTCCATATAGTTTATGGGCTTCGTCAATGATCAATAGGGTTTTTCTTAGTGGATCATCCGACCCATTTAGTTTAACAAGGGATTTATAGAAATTGTTTTGCTTTAGAACCAAATTGCTAAACTGTTTGTAAGACATGGGGCGTATTTTCCAAGATTTGGACAAAAGTCGCATTCGTTTTGACTGTTCATTGGGAATTTCTTTGCCCGATTCGATCATACCGCGTATACGGTCACTGCACACCTGATCGAACATGTTTTTCCATATGTCGCTTTTTAATGTGGTACGTGTGACCCATAATATGGTATATCCACTGCGTTCAAACGTATTAGTTGCCGCCGCAATGGCACTGCACGTTTTACCGGTTCCCACACTATGCCATAATAGCATTCCTTTACAAGGATTCTGTGGTGTGAAATAGTGTTTAATAAAATTTTGAGTAGGTGAAAGAGTAATCAATTGCGATGCTCCGCCCGCCATTGGTTTTTCCTCACACGCATTCTTCAATACGACTTCATCCCACTTAAATTCCGAAAAATTATCATTAATGTATTTACGCATTCCATCGAAACGGTCGCGACCATCTGCTCCGAAGATATCGGATTCCGGAATGTCGAGATTGACGGGTGGTACATTGGGATCCACGACGAATTTGATGGTGCGCGGTTTTCGCGGTTTCTTGGGTTCCGCATATTTGTCTGTTAATAATAAATGGGGCGATAGTTTCATGTCCATTCCAATACTGCTACCACCGATCAATTCCGCCTCATCGGAATCGATCGTCGTATATTCGGTGTTGGCCGAACCCCGTGAACCGGGAGACCAGTCAGGAGGTGGACTAATAATAGGAGTATCCAACTCTATGCTGGCAATTTCTTCTCTCAGTTCATCTGGACTCAAACTTCCATCGCCCCTTTTTACGGCAAATTGATGTATATTACGATTCAGATCATAATCCACTGATCCGTATATACTAGTTTGTTCTAAATCGTTCATAAATTGATATAATCTCAAATCAATATTTAGCGATTTCAAATATAAATCAAACGTGCTCGCCGATCCTAAAAAGGCGGGGCGCAATTGATCCGGAATAGATAGATTGTATATGAAGACGTGTAAAGGCCATCCTTTGGTCGGATTAAAACGCAATCCCTTTTGACCACATGTACGCGTTCCACGACCAATGACCTGTTTTTGATCGGCCGCGTTTTTAGACGGTTCAAATATGTGAATATATTTAATATCAAATAAATCGATACCCTCTTTATATCCACTATCCATCACAATAAATCGAATATCCTCTCCATGAATATTGTCGGGACGTTGATTGAATTTTTTGAGAATTTCTTTCTTGGTAGAAACGCTAATTGGTTGGTCATATACACCTACCGATGAGAGAAGAAAGAAATTGGCATTGGGTGTTTCTTTTAATTTAGCATCCTCATGTAATTGCATTTTACCCCAAATTTTCTTTTTCTTCCTTTTTTCACCGGCATCTTCTTCATCCTCGTCGTCATCTCCATCGCCGCCTAAAATCTCGGTCACCGGAGACACCGGTTTCGATTCCAATGTGTTTGGTGGGGCAGCGGGGCCAAATACAGACTGAATCGACCCCAAAATGGAATTTACCGTATTAGGCGATCCCGACGATGCCTCGCCAGTGCCGGTTGCATTTGCTAATACATTCGACGCCTCGCTCATTATTTTATTCACTTCGTCTTTACGTGGTGCCGAATAGCCTAAATTATATCCAGATGATATCATGGCGGCGGCCAATAATTTAGCACCGTAACTTCCGGATTTAATGTCCGAAAAAATGAAATGTTTATATAAGACCCCATCTTTTTCCATATCCCGTTTATCCAATCGTTTGATATTATTCAATAGTGCATTTAATTTGGGTGAACGCAATTTAATATCGGATAATAGTCTAGCCGGGTCGAATTTGTCAGAATCGAATTTATAAGCGTCCAGTGGTGTACTCCAATTAGATTTTTTCCGAACACATTCAGAATCGAATTTTATATTTGACATACTAAATATAATATATAGTAATATTATAATGTCCAACGTTGCCGGATTAAATTCTGCACCCGTTAGAACTTCTATAAACAGTTTCAATGGTATTTCTCCAGTTCAAACAATAGATAATTACAAAAACAGTGGGGATGTAATAACACGCAAAATATTACGCAAATCATGGCATAATGCGTTTGCACCTTCGTCCATTAATGGATATAAACGTGTCGTCACACCTTTTCGCGCAGTCACCGGTTTAGGCGATTATCTGGGGCGACAAAATTACGTATGTGGTGGACCTAATCAGGTCAATGCCGATAAACCCGGATGGAAAGGTCATATTGGTAGTATTATATCGAATTGCGATAACACCGGAATACCCGCGAAAAGCGGAAATGTGCGTTATGTACCGGATTCATCGGATTACATTACTTATCGTAGACAACGCGCAATTGTGCAAAATTATAATGACCCTTCGTTCGGCGGAGATTCGAATAATGCGTCATATGTCAATCTCATGGCGGTGAGACGCGGTTCCACGTAATTGCGATAGAAACCATTCGAATTAGTTTACATATAAACTAAAATAAATATATATTATATTAGATAATGACCAGTATATTTGTCGATCTCAACGGAAATTATAGTCCTCTAGGCATATGTAAAACCGCCGCCAATGACGGATATCTATTTGTCGATTCAAGTAGCAATGCTATATATAAAATAACACCGGGTCCAACAAACTTGATCGACGGTACACCTTTTTTAACAATGTCGAATATATATCAAGACGTATCGCGAAATATTATTGGGTTTAATTTTAGGTTATATGATATCTGTCCCAATGTGACTAATACTGGTTATTTAATCATCATTAATAGTACTACTCCTCTTTACACGAGTTTCGGAAACACTGCAGTGTTCAATGTCGATTTAAATGGCAATCTAACTTCTGTCCTACCGTTTATACAAACACATGGACAGTACGTTTTTGGAGGTGTATGTGTATCATATGGTTCGACCGGTTATACATTTACTAGTTTAAAACCCCAATATCAAATTATCATCTCCGATTTAAACGGTAATCTGAGTTTGTTTTTTAACAATTCGCCGATGACCTCGTTTGGAAATCAGTTGGCATTAAATGGACCTTATGGTATATGTCTATCTTACGATGGAAAATACTATATTATTACCAACTATAATACAAATCAAATTATAATTGTTACAACGTATAATGGGGTTGGAAAACAGGGTATAATCGCAAATATAGGTAATGGATTTTTGAGCGGACCTGCCGGCTTATGTATCTCCATGGATGGTACTAACTATTTGGTGAGTAACAATATAAATGCGACAATCGTCGAATGTCCAATCATTTTTCCGTCCATTTTAGACGGATTATTATTGGCCGAACACACACCAGTGTACACTGTAGAAAACATTAACAACGGCATTCTTTACAATTATAATTCGATGCCGTTCAAAGAACCCAACTCCGATGGATCAAGTACCTTTGCGTCGGGGCGACGCAGTTATATAGAACAATCAAAAACGGTGAATACGGTATCGCTCCAAGATTATATGCATAAAAAATGGATTGGTGGAAATAGAGATGGTTCGTCGGTCATTGATCGCCGGCGCAACTATGCGATTGGTAATGGTAGCATTAATGCAGCAAATACACCAATATCTAATAAAAACGTAGATATTAATCAGGTGCGTGAAGCGCGGAGACGAACCAGAAATGGCGGTGGTACCGTTCCGACAAAATGTTTGCATTTGTCGAAAAGTACCCCCTTTTAGGGGGATAAGTGCAGAAGAATGAAGTATAGAGATTTGGTCAAGACAATTTGATATGCACATGACTACAATTATCCTCCTACTCATTCTCCTCTATCCGAATATTCAAACTCTAGGCAAATAGGTAAGGTTTGGAGATTAACTACGATTTATAGTATCAACAAAATGATACTATAATTCCACTATTTGATAATATTTCTTTCCACTAATATAATATAATGCAAAAGTATTTAGCCGAATTTTTGGGCGCGTTATTTTTCATATATGTTATTCTAGCAACCGGAAATCCACTTGCGATAGGTGCCGCACTTGCATTGACTATATTACTTACTAGTAACATCTCGGGTGGTCACATAAATCCTGCGGTTTCAATCACGATGGCGGCGGCCGGCAAATTACCGATTGTCGACGTGGTGCCATATTGTATTGCTCAAATATTGGGTGGATTAGTTGCATTTGAAATCTACAAACGATATAAACTATAAACACACATGTTTCATTTATTTATCTTTATATATAAATGCCCACCAAGTCGAATCGCAAAAGTCTATATACTCGCAAAAATCGATCATCATCGTTATCTAAAACCATAAAACAATGGCGTCGATGTGCCACAAAAATGTCCACCATAGTAGGAATAAAAAAAATATTGGGTGGATATACATATAATACAAAACGCCGCAGTAAAAGTAATAAAAAGAAACATTAAGTTTCTTTTAATTTGCTGCGAAAAATATACCGCCATCTTCGAGAATATGATCTAAAAAACGTGACCTCTCTTCCTTTGTAAATAACCCAAATAAAATACCGAATATTTTATTTGTTGGATAATTGTAAATATAATTATATGGTGCATATAAGGTTATATTGGTACGGAATGCTCTACGCTTAATATTTTCAAGAACGTCTTGTCCAAATGTATAAAAAATGGCTAATATCTCATGTTTTATAAGATTTATGTTAAATCGTTTGACCGATAATTTAGAATAAATATCACAATAGTTTTCGATATCTTCCAATAAAGGTTTAATCTGAGTGTGATATGTATATGGTATAATATGATTTATTATTATTTCGCGTGGTAAAGTTGTGAGATTAGATATCAATAATTGATGAGTGTCTACCATACAATTGTCTTTACCTTTATGTTTGCCATTGTCTTTATCCATTTTTTACCATAATACGATAAAATATATAAAGACCAACAATGGTAACCGATCCCACGTAAAAATGGGTTACCAAATTGTTTCCGAGGACTACATTTTCGGAGACATATACGACCTGGGGGTCGAGTTTGTTTCTGGATTGTTTTTTTATGCGTGCGGTGGGTACTTCGATCGTATCTAAAAATGTCTCGGTACCCGAAACTCCTCTAAAAGATTGGTCATAATCAGTAACGGCGATATAATAATTATTCGTTTCGCCGGGTCCAGGCGGTTCGATAACAACAGATACAGACGGTTTCAATGCAGTATCAATACTAGATATATTCGTTTCTGCTACATAATCCACCTTGGTAGGTTCGAGTGGTTTATTCATAATATAATAGATATAAAGATTTTTTGTTGTATAATATTAACCGAAAGATGTGTGGTATATTCGCACTATTGAATTATGAAACGGTGCAACCATCGTATGAATATATTCAATCACAGTTTATGAAGGGTTGTCGGCGCGGTCCCGAATCGTCGACCTTTACTCAATTGAATCAAAATACAATAATAGGTTTCCATCGGTTGGCAATTAATGGTCTAGACGATATTTCGAATCAACCCATTTGTTTTGAGAATGTCCTTTTGATATGCAATGGCGAAATATACAATTATGCCGAATTGTATCGTTTATTGGATATTGTACCGGTCACGCATTCTGATTGCGAAGTCATTATACACTTATATCTGCGTTTCGGTATGGAACAAACCTTGCAATTATTAGACGGTGTATTTGCATTCGTCTTAATTGATCAAAATGTTCTGAAAGACGATTCGCGGATGTTTGTGGCACGCGATCCTTATGGTGTTCGACCTATTTATGTAATAATGCCATCGGACCAATCTATCATAGATTCTCCCACATACGGATTTGCGTCTGAACTTAAACAATTAACCAACATATGCACCGATATGAATATTGCATCACCTTCCTCATCGTCACCCTATACGATTGCGCATTTTCCACCAGGTAGTTATTCCGAATATAAACATTCATATAAGGTGCTATCTCAATGGAATCCGGTTACAATGAACCGAAAATATCACAATCCAGGTTTTTCTTCCGTGTTTCCTATATACAAATCGGCCCTGGAGACTTATTTGGAGGGTATTCGCGGTCACTTGTTATCGGCAGTGAAAAAACGGTGCACAACAACGGAACGACCAATCGCGTGTCTTTTATCTGGGGGTCTTGATAGCAGTATTATTACCGCCCTTGTAAATGAATATATAGTAACCCAAGGAAAAGGAAAATTGGAAACCTACAGTATTGGTATAAAGGGTTCGACTGATTTGAAGTATGCTAAAGAAGTCGCGGACTATTTAGGTACACACCATACCGAGGTCATTTTGACCGAATCCGATTTTTGCGAGGCGATACCCGAAGTCATCGATGCAATCGAGAGTTACGATACCACCACAGTTCGTGCGAGTATTGGCAATTATCTCTTAGGAAAATATATTGCCGCGAATAGTGATGCCAAAGTGATTTTCAATGGTGACGGATCGGACGAATTATTCGGGGGTTATTTATACATGCAGTATTGTCCTGATGCAGTAGAATTTGACTGCGAAACACGTCGTCTATTGTGCGATATACATAAATTCGACGTATTGCGTTCCGATAAGTCGATTTCGTCGCATGGTTTGGAACCGCGCACTCCGTTTTTAGATCGCGCATTTGTTCAATACGTCTTATCTATTCCACCCCAGGTGCGACACATACCACAAACAAATAATCGATGTGAAAAATGGCTATTGCGTGCGGCATTCGATCCTTTCCAATACACGAATTCATCGGGTAAGTCTCTTTTACCAGATTCTGTATTGATGCGGCGCAAAGAGGCATTTAGCGATGGTGTATCAGGTGAATCGCGATCACTTTATTTGGTATTGCAAGAATATTGCAATGCAGTCGCGGAGATAAATCCCGATGTAGATCTGTATGGTCATTTGATTCCGACAACACTAGAACAGAGATATTATCGTCAATTGTTTGAAAATACCTATCCTGGAATGGGTAAAGTGGTCCCCTATTTTTGGATGCCGAAATATGTGGATGCAAGTGATGCAAGTGCGAGAACTTTGCCAATTTATTAGAATTGGTATGACATAATCTTATGGTTATAATTATAAAATCGTATTACAGATAATACGATTTTATTTTTTTGTGGATATGACTCCTATTTTTCTTTGTATTTACTCCATCTATTTGTCTTGGTCTTTTTATTGCAATATATTAATTCCTAAATTATAGACTATTCATTTTGGTCGTGTAATATTTAGGACAATTAGAAATCCTCGCTCAAATCGAATACATCTCCCTCTATCGATTTATTGGCCAATGCATATTCTGCATTGGTTCTCTCGAAAAAATTCACTTTAGACTCGATACTGATGAGTTCCATGAAATCAAAGGGATTTACCACACCATAAATTTTGTCATAGCCCAATTGCACAGATAAACGATCCGCTACAAACTCGATATATTGCGACATTAATTTCGAATTCATCCCGATCAAACGACACGGCAGGGCCTCTAATATAAACTCCTTTTCAATTTCAACCGCTTCTTGAATAATTTCAATTACTCTTTTTTTACTCACTTTCTTCAATAGTTTCTTATACAACAATATGGCAAATTCTGTATGCAATGCCTCATCGCGCGAAATTAATTCATTGGAAAACGTGAGCCCGGGCATAAGACCCCGTTTCTTAATCCAATAAATCGATGCAAAACTCGACGAGAAGAATAGACCTTCAATGCACGCAAATGCGACTAAACGCGCCGCAAATGACGATCGATTGTCGGCGATCCATTTTTTCGCCCAATCCGCCTTTTTAGCAATACATGGAAAATGCTTGGTCGCCTCAAATAGACGCGATTTTTCCTCCGAATCTTTGATATATGTCTCGATCAATAAACTATAGGTCTCCGAATGGATATTTTCCATCGCAATTTGAAATCCGTAAAATGCCCGCGCCTCCGACAATTGAACATCTCCCATAAAACGTGCCGCTAAATTCTCCAATACTATCCCATCCGATGCCGCAAAAAAGGCCAATATCATGGATATGAAATACTTTTCATCCGTATTTAGTTTCGCCCAATCGACCATGTCTTTCGAGAGATCGACTTCTTCTGCCCGCCAAAAACAATCCATTTGTTTTTTATACATTTTCCAGATATCATTGTCTTGGATGGGAAACATAACGTGACGATTATCGTCAGGATGTATAATTGGGTCATTTAGCGGTAGAGACATTCCTAAATAATATACTGGCGATATTTTTATGTGGGTTTTTGGATAAGTCTTGATTCTTAGTAAATAAGATATAGTAATAATAACGCACTGGATATCGTGTCATTTTTTATTTCTCTAGTTTTGTATATAATATCCAGGTGCGAACCATATGTATAGTAAATATATGACTAATATGTATATATGTCTTCATTACTAATGGGAGAAAATTCCTTAAAGGATTTAATAAAATCAATATCTAATAATACTAAAAAAAGACGCGAACGGTGTCCTAAAGGCACGCGTCGCAATCTAAAAACCGGTGTTTGTGAACCATTTAGAAAAAAAAGCAAGGCGAGTGATGCAGGCGACACCGGTGATGCAGGTGATGCGGGTGATGCAGGCGAGTCAATTAATACCGAACCTAGTATACAAGAGGTGACTAAGATGGCCGATCCTACTTCTTTACCCGAATTATCCATTATCTTGGAAAATACTCTCACTGAACCCACCGATAAAAGGTGTCCAAGAGGGACGCGTCGGTCTAAAAAAACAGGTCTGTGTGAAGAGGTTAAAAAAAAGAAGACAGGGGTTGATTCTGAATACGATATCCCCTTTGTTCCTCTTCCTATAACATCGAAAGATATTCGAGAATACAATAGACTAAGAGGTCTCGAGGTCGAGGTTGTGCCAAGTAATGATGATTCGCCTATACGTCTAATACCTTTAACCCAAAGGGAGGAAGAGAAAACTAAAAATAAAAAGAGTGCGCGAGGCCGAAAAACAATAAAAAGGAAGGAACCGAGCAAAATAAACGAAGAGGCATTGTCATCTCCCTCCATACCACAATCGTCGTCAATGGAGGAAGAATATGTGGAACCCACTTCTATTCTCCCAACGAAGGCACAGGCCAAGAAACGTCGTAAAATCGTGATAGATACCCAAGAAAAAAGGGCCGAATTAGAGGCCATCGTGCCGGTCGCAATAAACCCGACCGAACCACAAAATGTTACCGATACACTAAAACACCTCGATCCAGAATCGAACGATTTTCTATTGGAAAAGGAGAAAATAGAACACAAGTCGGCACTTAAAGAAGACGAGTACGATTTTCTATATCCGGATCTCAATGATCCCAATTTCAATATCAAGATTTACCGTCACAAAGAATTCAACGACACACGTTACGATGGGACAATATACGAAATAAAAGAACAGGCAGAAAAAATGTGCTCGGCCGAATTCGAACTCTTACCGCATCAATTATTTGTCAAGAATTTCCTATCGTTTCAAACACCCTACAATAGTCTTCTCTTGTATCACGGTCTAGGAACCGGTAAAACGTGTTCTGCCATTGGCATTTCCGAAGAAATGCGACAATATATGAAACAGGTAGGTATCAAACAACGTATTATTGTCGTCGCATCGCCCAATGTCCAAGCCAATTTTCGTCTCCAATTATTCGACGAAAAGAAACTCGTTAAAGACGGCGAAATATGGAAAATACAATCTTGTGTCGGGAATGCCCTGCTAAAAGAAATTAACCCGACCTCGATGAGTGGTCTTTCGAAAGATAAAATCATTAGCAATATAAAATCAATCATTAAACAATCCTATTTGTTTATGGGATATGTCGAGTTCGCAAATTATATATCAAATCATACGGCAGTTTCGGCGGAAAGTGGATACTCTGACCAAGAAAAACGCGCAATGAAGATACAGAATATAAAACGCGTATTTAATAATCAATTAATTGTCATCGACGAAGTGCACAATATTCGCATTTCCGAAGAAAACAAAAATAAACGGATCGCCATGCAATTGTTTGAACTTGCCAAACATGCCGATAATCTCCGTTTTCTATTTTTGTCTGCCACGCCAATGTACAATACATATAAAGAAATCATTTGGTTAACCAATCTTATGAATGTCAATGATGGCCGTGGACAAATCGAAATATCCGATGTATTTAGCAAAACTGGCGAATTCTTGGAAAAAACGGATAAACGCCCTGAAAGCGGTGATGCACTCTTGCGCCGCAAATTGACCGGTTATGTTTCGTATATTCGCGGTGAAAACCCCTATACATTTCCTTATCGCATTTATCCTGATACATTTTCGCCAGACCATACATTTATACACGGGGCGACCGAAAAGGATATTGGACCGCGATTGGTTTATCCCACAATACAACTTAATGGAAAGGCGATTGAAACACCACTAAGACATGTTCAGTTATATGTATCTAAATTGGGCAAATACCAAGAAGCCGGATATTCCTATATTGTCAATAGCATGCGCCATCAAAAATCCGGTACAGACGTTGATGTCGACAAACTCCCCAATTTCGAAAATATGGATTCGTTCGGATATACCATGTTACAGATACCACTTGAATCACTCAATATTGTTTACCCAAATCCACATATCGATAAAATCATGGTAGAACGTGGCGGATCACTTGAATACGATCGCGACAAAATAGCTGCTATGGTGGGGAAACAAGGTTTGGCGCATATTATGAAATATACAGATCATTCTAACCGCAATCCACCTGAAAGATACGGATTCGAATATAAACCGGCCGTATTGGAAAAATATGGCAGGATTTTCTCCCAAGAACATTTAGCAAAATATAGCAATAAAATTTCGGAAATATGTCGCGCGATTCTAACGTCCGAAGGTATTATACTGATTTATTCCGAATATATCGACGGTGGGGTCGTTCCTATAGCACTTGCCCTTGAAGAATTGGGGTTCCACCGTTTCGGCACGGCAAATTATACAAAGTCGCTATTTAAAACCCCACATCGCGACCCCCTTGATGCCGTAACGCGCCTAAATAGGAGCAAATTGACACCTGAACAGGCGTCGGATTTTCAACAGGCACATTATATGATGATTACAGGCGATCGTGCATTTTCGGCGAATAATGCAGAAGATATTAAATATGCGACGGATCCTGCGAATAAAGACGGACATAAGGTCAAAGTTATTCTTATATCAAAATCGGGGGCAGAGGGACTCGATTTTAAAAATATACGCCATGTTCATATCATGGAACCGTGGTACAATATGAGTCGGATTGAACAAATTATCGGTCGTGGTGTGCGTAATCTTAGTCACTGTCGTCTTCCCTTTGAAAAACGCAACGTCGCCCTTTTCTTGCACGGATCTTTAATGTCCGAACGTCCAGATGAAGAATGTGCCGATCTATACGTTTATCGTGTTGCCGAAAAAAAGGCAATACAAATTGGTCGCGTAACTCGCGTTCTCAAAGAAAACGCCGTCGACTGTCTACTCCATTTAGGACAAACGAATTTCACCGTGGCTAAACTGAACGAGATTGCGGCAAACCAAGAAATAATAATTGAATTGACGGATGGAACCAAGATGCCCTATCGTATAGGCGATCGTAAATTCACCGATATTTGTGACTATATGAACAATTGTGAATTCACGTGTTCGCCAACGGCACCTGCCATATTGCCAGACAAAGACATTATTCGCGATACATATAATACCATCGCACTAAATACTAATCAGGACCGTATTGCCGAGCGTATTCGTGCTCTTTTCAAAGAACAACACTTTTTTTTGAGAGAACAACTAGTGGCAGCAGTTAACATTACACGCCCTTATCCTATAGAACAAATATATTCGGTTTTGACTAAATTTGTAAAAAATAAAAACGAAATCTTGGTAGATCAATATGGACGCGCAGGTACACTCATCGATAAATCGATAGTGGATAAAGAAACCGAAAAATCGTTAACCTATTACGCATTCCAACCCCTCGAGATTACTGATCAAAATGCGTCTATATACGAACGAAGCGCCCCGGTCGATTACAAACATGAACGATTGGCGATGGAAATACCCAAAGAATTGCCTAAACGCTCCGAAATTGCAAATTTAAAACGCTCGGTCGCTCCAGAACAAAATGATGTCTATTTGAAAGAACAATACGACTTATTAATTAATGCATTCGAAGAACATTTAGAATACGTTTATACCGCGCGTAGTATACCCGGTGCAGAACGCGAATGGGATTGGTATATGCACGCACGCAAGATATTTCCCCATATTAGTGCCATATATAATATCCCCGATCCGATTATGTACAAATATGTCATTTATCATATTCTAGATTCCCTCAAATTTAATGAAAAAATGGTTTTCATTCAAACACTGTATTCTGGATTCTGGACGCCCGATAACTCGACGGACCAGAGGCACGAGTTGGAAAGTTCGATAAAGGCGTATTTTGACGAACGTATCATGACAGAGAATAGAAAACGCGGGGTTTTCCTAAATAAGGACAATTCGGGGAAACTGTTTATACAGGACGATGCCGATCCCGCGGAATGGAAAGAGGCCGAACCCCAAGATATCAACAAATTCGCACCCAGTATTTCTAAGATGATTGTTCCCATTTCGAGATTGAGTGACAGAGTAGGGTTTATGTCTTTGTTCAAAAACCAAGATATGGTTTTTTATGTCAAGGACATGCACAATGAACGCAATTCCGGCGCACGATGCGATAGTGCAGGAAAGACGCGCATTATCGAATTTTTGAACCATATTCTTGGTAGATCCATCTATTCCCAAGAAAATACCAAGACGATTTCACATATGGGGTTATGTGTTATTTTAGAAATGGTGATGCGACATAAAACGGACGAGACCGAAGGCAAACGACATTGGTATATTACACCAGAACAGGCGGTTTTGATCAAAATTAAAGAAATCGCCATCTTGGACAAATAGGTCGGTATAATCACCGTTGTTTTTTTTCAATATATAATGTATATGTCGGGATTAAAGTGGACATCTTATAATTATTCCGGTACTCTTTATCCATATGCCAACTTAATTTCCTATTTCAATGGATCAAATACGCCCGCATACACGGGCGTATTGACAGAATTACAAATATCGTCAAATGTCAATGAAACACCTGCAATTACCACGTTTAATGGAACGGATAACCATGTTGCCGTCCAATTTAGCGGGTTTTTCTGTCCTCCACATACAGGTGACTATACCTTTTATTTAGGATACCAAACAAGTCCATGCGATGACATAGGTGTTCTTTTCTTAGGAAATCCGGGTGACCAAATTAATCCCAGTGCCAGTTTTAGTAGTACATCCCCTGTACCAAGCGCCACCGTTCCCATTGTTTATAATCAATTTAATATTACACAAATTAATAGTGCCACCATGACATTATATGCGGGAAATTCATACCCCATTTTAATCGATTATTACCAAGGAAATTATGGATATACCATTGGTTTTGCATTCTCCTTCAATGGTGGAAACCATATTACCAATTTGAGAGGATACGTATTTACCTCACCAACTATACCATGTTTCAAAGAAGATACCAAGATTCTTACCGATACTGGTTATAAACCTATACAGAATCTAAGAAGAGGCGATATGATAAAGACCTTACAAGACAATTATGTTGCTATTGATATGATTGGTAAACGGGATATATATCATCATGCATCAAATGAACGTATCAAAAATCAGTTATATGTATGTAATAATAGTAATTATCCCGAAGTATTCGAAGATTTAGTTATTACCGGATGTCACTCGATCTTGGTCGATTCTTTTGTTTCACCTGAACAAAAGGCGGAAACGAATCAAATAAATGGCAATATATACGTGACGGGAAACAAGTATCGATTGCCCGCATGTGTGGATGAACGTACTACCGTTTATGATATTCCCGGAAATTACACAATCTACCATTTGGCACTAGACGGCAGCACAGAATACATGAATTTCGGCATTTATGCCAATGGACTATTGGTCGAAACGTGTTCTAAACGATATCTCAGGACATTGTCGAATATGGAACTGATCGAATAATTCTTGGTATTTTTATATTTGATATTATATGATATCATATGTACATAGATGTAATCGAATTGTCAAATACCGAATTAGAAATGTTGACCCTTCTAACAAAACAAATTGATCAGTCGCCTTCAGATAATCCCGAGGGGTTTTGCGATTGTGTTAAATCGCAATCTCATAAAATACCCGATACACTAAAGGAGCAATTGAGACACTTTTCCCGAAATGGTTCAAACCAAGGATTTCTATTGATACGGACCAAGATGGATAATTGCCAGTTTCCATGCACTCCTGCAACTAATAATGAAAAAGTGGGGGAAACCACAGTGCTTGCACTCATACAGGCCATTTTGATTAGCGCCATGGGTGAAATAATTCTATACGAGGCAGAGGGTTATGGTCGTATTTTTCAAGATGTCGTCCCTATAAAACATATGGAAAAAGAACAGACTAGCGTCGGCAGTAATACCGAATTGGAAATACATACCGAACAGGCATTTTCGGAATTGAGACCCGATTTTATCAGTTTAGGCTGTTTAAGGTCCAATAGTGAGGCATTTACCCATATTTTACCTGTTGGAAAAATGGTCGAAGATCTTACGAAAATGGAGATATCTGCCCTCTATAAACCGGATTGGAAAACGGGGGTTGATTTGTCTTTTAAAATAAATGGATACGAATTCATAGAGGGAGATGTTCGCGGACCGCTTTCTATTTTGACTTTGGGAATCGACAATACACCTATTTTGCGTTTTGACCAAGATTTGATGTATGGTCTTAGTTTAGAGGCAGAAACCCTGAAAAAAAAGATCGTGGATATTTATTATAGTAAACGTTATTCTTATTGTCTCCAACCGGGGGATATTATCTTTATTGATAACAATCGTGCGGTACATGGGCGATCAGCATTTTTACCTAGATATGACGGCCAAGACCGGTTTTTAGTAAGATGTTTCGCCACCGCAGATTATAGAAAAAGTGAATATGCTAGACCGAATGGGGGTCGCGCAGTTGCGGCTATATATAGTTGATTTCTTGGCAGATAATCATAATAAAATTGAAACGCCTTTTACATTATACTACATATCAAAACCTCATATTATCCCATTTATCATTATGGCGTGCAATGATTACCAAACAATTCATAACCATTTTCAATTTCATATTGACGAATTTAACAAATTAAACAAATCCGCTAGTAAAATGCATAGAAAATGGTATCTGGATTCGTGCAAGTATTATCATTTATGTGGTTATCGTCACAAATTAATGGGCGAATGGAGAGAAGAAACAAACGAGGTGAAAAAACGGGCGATCCAATTGAAACGGGATCACTTATCTAACACAATATGGCAGTTAAAAAAGGACCTCGATGTCTTATATTTTCATTACGATATCTCACATTATCAAGAGGATTTTCATCACACTCAATTTAATATGTATATGAAAAAACTCGATAAATGTCATTATATTACAAAGAAAAATAGTCGGGTTTCTCGCGTCACAAAGAGTAGGGCGCAACAATTAGAAACCGAAGAATGTTGTATCTGTCTAAATACACATTGTATCCGAGATATTACCAAGACCTCGTGTGGACATACATTTGGAAAAAGTTGCATAGAAAATATGCGAAAGAACTACGACGCTGTTGCATGTCCGCTATGTCGCAATTCACAACTGGAATACACTATTTATACAATAAAATAAATAGTATATATATAATGGCCGTCACTACCTCCACTGACAAAGACAACCAAAAAAAATTGCAATCTGCCGATAAATGGAGATATACGCTATATACAACCCTTGTATTGATATTATTATTCAATCCATGGGCCTATAAATTGGTCAATTCACTAATATCGGGTATAGTCGGTCCTATAGCAAACAAAGATGGATGCCCGAATTGGTTAGGCCTCATTATACATGCCGCCGTATTTACTTTAGTCATACGCTATATGATGGATTTACATATATAATTTTTCTTGGCTATTATCCCATTTTCACGATATTATCTATATCGCGAAAAACGTCAATTGTTCTATAAATATCCGCATCTGTAATATCGCGATGTATTACTAATCGGATTAAATTAGTACCCCATTCCGATAATAAAACTCCCCGTTCTTTGAATAATTGAACTATTTTGGTAGCATCGATATATAAAATATCAATAAAAATAATATTGGTATGTACTGGTGATCTAACTTTATATCCGGTCATTTGTCGTATCTCATCTACGAGTGTCTGTGCGCGCACATGATCATGGTGTAATATACCGGTCTCGTAATCGTCCAATGCCTTTAATCCCGCCGCACCCAATATACCCACTTGTCTCATCCCGCCACCCAAGGCCTTGCGCGTTCGCCGCGCCATACGAATAAATTCTCTCGTTCCTAATAATAAAGAACCGGCCGGTGCACCTAATCCTTTAGATAAACAGACGCTAATAGAATCGACTAATTCCCCATATTGCCGAGGTGACGTTCCACTGGCTTGTATCGCATTCCATATACGCGCACCGTCTAAATGGATCGGCAGTCCGCCGTGCAATTTAGATATATAATGCAATCCCTGCATAAAAGAGAGGGACAATATTTTTCCACCACATGCATTGTGTGTATTTTCTATACATATTAATTTAGTTACCGGTTCATGTATATCGTCGTCTCTAATTGACCAAGAAATTTGTTCTAAATCCATCGTCCCGTCCGTTAAATTGGGTACCGTTCTTGGTGAAATGCCGCCGAATTGAGAGGCACCTGCTTGTTCAAATAAAAACATGTGGCTTTTATCGCCGACGATAACTTCCGACCCCCGGGTCGGACACCACGTAAGAAGTGCCGTCAAATTACTCATAGTACCTGTGGGAAAAAACAGGGCGGCTTCCTTTCCAAAAAGGTTGGCTACCCGACGTTCAAGTGTTTGAATCGTTTCGTCTTCTCCATATACATCGTCCCCTACGGAGGCATAGTATATGGCCTCGCGCATTTCTATTGTGGGACTAGTTACCGTGTCACTTCTCATATCAATCATTTGCATATATGATATTATTTATCATATACACTTTATACCAATACAAAATTGATTCCATATGCGGAATAAACAATATAAATATATAACGATAATATAATATTAATCCCATCATGCAATCCAGACGTGAAAGTAAATTCGATCAACCGCGTAAAACCTATGGCGTTTATATAAAATCTCAATTGACCAAGAAAATCATTTTGCCGATTACCGAAATAGGCAAAAACATAAAACAGAATTTAGAGAAAAAATTGACGTCACAGATCGAAGGGCGGTGTATTCCGGAGGGGTTTATACAACCCAATTCCGTAAAAATCATCAGTTATTCGAGCGGAAATATTATCTCAGATTTGATCGAATTTCACGTTATATATGAGTGTATGATAAGTCATCCGGTCGAAGGTATGATTATAGAGGATGCCGTATGCAAAACGATTACAAAGGCGGGTATTCATGCCCAGGTTATCGACGAGGACGGCAACGTACCTATTACGGTATTTGTTGCAAAAGACCATCACACATTTGATCGTCGGTTTAGTGAGGTAAAAGAAAATAGCAAAATCAAGGTCAAGGTCATAGGTGTTCGGTTTGAATTAAATGATCCCTATATTTGCGTCATTTCTAAACTATTACAGTGAATTGAGTAATATAGATATACGTATATCTATATGATTATTGTACACTAAACACAAATCTCAAAATTATTCCAGAAATTAAAGATTAAAAATAATTAGTTTATATACATATATCTCGTTTTTTATCCCTACTCTACGCCGTGATAATAATCCGTCTTTTTTTAGTTGTTTTCCGGATGTGTCCAAATTGCGCCATTTCTTCCTCTGTTAATCCAATCAATTCATAAAAGGCATCCTCGGTTATATCTGTCATACCTAATTTCCGAATGTCCGGAATATAATTAAACGCTTCAGACGACAAGAAGTCTTGTTGGTATTTTGTATATTGTCCAATCACATCACTAATCTTGAACGACATTAATCTCTGGATGACTTCGAGATTTTCACCGACGATATAGTTCTTGTGAGTTCCAGTGATCCCCAATCTACCATCGTCGATAAATGCGCCAGCAAATGTCGATTTGTTGGAAATGATCAATTTTCGTATATTGGCATCTGGGTGTAGTTCGGTGGCGCGTTTAACGAGAATACCCTCTTTGAGTTTATAGGTATCGACCACCAAACGATCTTCCATTGTGTATGTGTTGGGTAATACAAAACTTTCACCGAGTGCACCCACTTTCTTGGTTCTGTATTCGAGTCTTATGTTTTGAGACTCGATATATTTCATCAATTTATCAAATACTGTATGATGGGCCAAAGGTACGGAATGGCGTTTATCTATAAATACCGAGGATCTCATACTGAGATTTCGCCGTTTCATAACCGAGTATATTTCAGTAGGCAACATCGCCGTATTTGCCGTATTGTGCAATATAAACATTGATATAGGAATATCGGCATTGATAGTCGTTTTCGATTGCGAGTTGTCCCACAATTTCATCCATACGATATATCTATCTAGCATGGTATCATGCAGTGGGTGACTATTCTTTAGCCAACTTAATGGTGTAATAAACGCAAGTAATCCGTCCGATTTTAACCATTCAAACGATTTTGAAACAAATTTGGGCCAAACCGTTTCTGTTTTTTTGGGAGCATCGCGCGTATTAATTCGCGCGCAACGAATTCCGCCCATATTGTAAGGCGGGTTACCCAATATCACATCGAACCCGTTCTCGCCGATATTCCATTCTTCACGAGGGTCGAGTTTTAAGGTATCCCCTGAATATAGGTTCAATGTGTATTCGTTATTCATGTTGAATATTTGATGGATGATATAGACATTCTTCTTGTTTATTTCGCTCATATATAACATATCTTCGAGAATGTGGCGTTTACGCGTGTCTCTGTCCGGTATTACGGTTGCCAAACCATCCATTAGACGCAAATAGACTTCCACTGGGAAATTTCCCATGCCGGCCGCGGGATCAAACCATTTCATATGCGGTTGACTAAATAGGCTGATGCCATTATTTATTTTGGCATAATACTCGTCTTGGCGGTCTAGCATTTCTTTTACTAAATGCATTGGCGTAAAGACTTCACCGTTTTCTTCCTTTTCCTTTTGTTTGGGCTTGAGGCATTGGTCGATAAATTCTAATAGTTCGACCGGTCTGTCAATGAGACATTGCAAAGACATCTTGATTTGTATCGCTATATTATATATAGATGAATTCTTCTTTACGTATTTTGCTACCATCATTTTAATGATGGATAACATGTCTTTTTTATTCCACCAAATGAGGGTCTGATCATCAAACACCTTGATCATGTCAGATGATGTGCTAATTATCTCCAGAATCTCCATGATGTCCGAATTATTTGTTCGCATTGTTAATAGACAACTAAACGGTATGATAGAGGGGAGGACATCCTTGGTTAGTGAAATATTCGATATTTCATCCTCTTCTTTGTGCGCCTCTGCATTATTAATCTCTTCGCCATCTTCTATTCTTTCGACACATTTCCCAGTTTGCATTGATTGTGCATTTTCTTCGTCAAATCGGATACAAATATTAACCATTTTGTCGCGATTTGCACTAAGTATCATAGTATTGAGAACATGTTGATCCTCTCCTTCTAATTCAATGACCTCCCTTTCCAGGTTCTTCAACAGACACGCTAGTCGATTTTGGGGTTTTGAACCCCAAATTTCCATCAATTTTGCTAATAGTTGTGTCTTATTCACCTTTGTTTCGAAGAGATCTTCGTCGATATCAATGATATTGTTCTCCACAATATATCGTATTTTTTGTTCGGATGACATTTCTGACTTAGATATGTTATACTCTAGCATCGTATTGAGAACTCTAAATGGATTGAGATCAACGACGAATCCAAACTTCTTGTCACCCGAATTGATCGCATCGGTTTCATCGCTAATAATGCGTTCGGTCATTGCGCGATACAACATCTGTAATATCCGATCACTCGACATCATATCATTGCATAGGAATACAATGTCTACAAAGGGCAGTGTGATTCCCAGAGTCAGTTGATTCCCTGCTAATAAAATCAGGCCCGCCTTTCCCGCCTCCTTTGCCTGGATTTCCCATAGTCGTATTTCTGCCTTGATATCTTTGATTTTGTATTCTGCATTCGAATTCACGATTTGAATGTCATATTTAGCCAATATACGGTTCTTCTGCATTCGGTCGCGAACGTGCTCACTAGATTTGCAAATCGTGAGATTGATACCAAACGGCAAAAACCACAACTGGGTCGTGAAATCGTTATTGTTTAGCCGGGTTCGACTATTGTGTTTAACACTATCTCTAATTATACGACCAAATATTGATTGGTCACCCGACTGATAGTCGACCATTTTATTACTGCCGGTTATGTATCGGAACAGTAAATCGACTTCATTCGGAAAATTTCCCGAAAATAGTGTTGCAAAATCCAATCCGTAAGGAGTACCGCCGATTTGTTGATTAATATATTCATATTTTTCACTGTTTAGAATAGATGTCAACATGCGTAAATCCGGCATGTTGTCATATATCGCCAATTCACGCTCTAAATTGTCCTCGGTAAGTAGTTCGCGTACATATGGACCATGAACCTCGACCAAGGCATTGACATCACGGCGTTTGCACCGCTTCTCATCTTCCATTGTCCATGGAAATATATTGTCCGAAGTAATATTCCATTCATGCAATGGTTTAGCAAATGTTGCAGTCAAATACAACCGCACCGTATTCGGTAGTGAATAAGATTCCATAATATCGCCGAATTTTCCGGTCGTACCGTGGAAATGATTCTCGTCACATACTACGATATCAAATTCAAGAGATTTGATCGATGCAATTGTATTTTCTTTCACATGTTTGTCGAGTAACTGTTTCGACATGATGATGATATTGGAATCATCGAATGTTAAAAGACCAATCTCGTCGCTCGACCGGATTTCAATAATACGAATATCCATGAAATCCCGGAATTTGCGAAACAGGTCGTCGGTGAATTGCGCCAGTGTCTCATTTGGGGCCGGCGTAATGATTAATGCGTTAAGTCGCCCGCGTCGCCTATAGATCTCGATAAGAACGCCGCCTACTATATACGTCTTTCCAGACCTCGGTTTCGCGGTAACCAATAAATTCGTTTCACCCTTCTTAATCTGCACCATGATTTTATGAACAGACAATTTTTGGTGAAACCGAAGGTTCAGAGAAACCTTCGTATTACCAAACCTCGCGTTTATTTGGCTAAATGGAACACCGCGAATATCCACCGACAAATGTCCCAAATAACTGACTAAATCCGTCATATCGTAAATACCATCGATGTTTTCTTTGACGACACCGTTGTGACTCGTCTCGATCTTGTGCGATACTTTTGCCTTGTCATCAACCAATAGATAAATCGCATATTTTTTGTATAAAGGAGACATCTTGGGTGTTGTTACTGCGGCTAAAATCGGTTCGACGTCGTATTTGTTAGCCGCCGTTTTGTCTTCATTTGAATGATATTTAGACGAAAAGAACGCCCATTCCCCGGTTATCTTGTGTCGAAGTGTAATATCACTTGGCCCCCCCTTACCTTTGCTAAAGACGGATAGTTTTTCGATGACATGTTGTATATTTTCGACCCGATTTAATAATCCAGTACGCACATCTCCATCATAAATGTCCCATTCCGCCCTCATAAAATCAGGACAGTATCCTAAAAGGATAACCATGATCCACATTTTTTCATATATATTGCCCGACTGCGACTGTTTATTCGTAATTGTTTTGCAATCGCCGGTCAGTTGCTCTAATATATTCCTTGGATTAGGAATGTCCTGAATCATTTTATATAATTTTTCGCCTCTTAACTGCCCCGTTAATGGTACTCTCATCGTATCTTCTGTGTTCATGTTGTATATGTGCGTTGGGTAAAATGTCTACATTATCAAAAAAAGGATTCAATTTTATAAAATCGCAAAACAGGTACGATTATCGCAAAACATGCGATTTATCTCAATATAAAAAAACCACTTAAAATATAGTTAAGAAATCTTCTAAATGAGTGTCAATGATTCCAATTTAGAACATTTAAAAAACATCATTGAATCCCTTTCAAAATCTGAACAAATACAAATATTGAAGATTTTCAAAGAAAATGCCGCAGTCAAACTGAATGAAAACAAAAGCGGCGTATTTGTCAATCTCTCTTTTTTACCAACAGAAGTAATTCGCCAACTTGAACAATACATCGAATATATTAAGGACCAAGAAAAAAACCTAAAACCAGTAGAAGAACAGAAAACCGAATTTATCAATACGTATTTTTTCGCGTAATCTATACAAACATTATATAAAGACTTGAATACATAATTATTTAGCACATCATGTCTCGTTTTTTGAGCAATATTATTGGTAAATATCCGGTGTTTGATGATCCAGATAAAATTATTCTATTGGATAAATGGATGAACTATCCAAATATATCGAATGCAGATATATTGAAAGATTCGATACAATCATCATCGCCTATAATAGAATTGCCAAATAATACTCCTATAAATCCCAAGATAATTACTCCCCACCCAAATATTACTAGTGTATCTGCCACAATTACTATGACACATACGGAGCGATCGATAAAACATACACGTAAACCGAAACCCGACCTTAATATCATCACGCCAAATCACACGGATACCCTATTTTGGTCAATGTATATTGCTAAATATGGATATTCCGACTACGTTACAGTGGGAACTAGATATAAAAACAAAGAAATAGAAAAAAAACAGGACATGATTGACCGTATCAAAAAAAACCCCACCTTGGTAAAAACAGATATCCGAAAAATATCCAAAGTATGTGTCCAAGAGACGTTATCCGAACTAATGATGGACAAAAAAACGTCCTACAATTCGTTTTTTTTAATGTGTCTATTAAATGGTCTTATCGTTTATGTTGTGAATCGCGAATTAAACCTATATATGAAATTTCAAGGCATTACAACAACCCAGGAGGATTCCGATCATATTTTTTATAAATCACCCGATGGATCCTATAGTATTGATTTGGATTCAACTCGGGAAAAAATGGAGGCGATTGAATCTACTATGGTACGCATTGATTTTGGCGACAAGCCAATGAAATCCATTACGGCATATAAAATAGACGATTTGGTCACCATGACTAAACAGATGGATCCCGAAATCGAAAAGGAATCGTCAAAAAAATGGAAAAAAACGGAACTGTATCAATTTATATTGAATCGTATTGCTAAATTTTGACGACAAGATATGAAACTGGTATATAACGTAAAATTGAAAACAATATTAAATAATATGTGATATTAATATATAAATTACATATTATGAGTGTGAATAAAAGCCATGAGAATGACAAACATAAAGACGCTAAAAGGGATTTTGAACACATGATCGATTCCTATTTAGCCAGTAATCCAATGAAAAGAGGCGAAAATAACGCGACACCCGAAGTCGAAGTTCGTTTTGGTACAAATCCGAAAGTGGCTAAACCCCTTTCTAAAATCGATTACGACAATGTGGTAAAGCGTCTTTATGCCGCCGGATTTTATTGTGATAATACGGAGGGTCTTCATATATTGCGAATTCAAAACGAATATACCGATCCCCGAAGCGGCGTTACCAAGATATCGAATATCCGCGCGGAAATTATGGGAGTCGATCTAGTCCAAGAGTATTGCAGAACGAATAGTATACAGAAAATATTGGATCTTCCTTCAACCGCATCGGCGAGATCAGACAAAATAAAATTCACTAAGAAATCTCCGCCGGTTGGCGTACCCGGTGATGCGGCAAAAAAACCGAATATGGTCGATTTCCCCGATTTCAATTTCCGCGTTTCCTATCAAATGGAGCAGGATTTTACGGTTCGGTCCAATATTGCCAAGAATATCATCAATAGTTGGAACGGTTCCAAAAAAGTATTCCGCTACTTGAATCGTGTGAGATTTTCCCACCACGAATTCCCAATATTCGCCGATATTAGTATTGTAAAGGGGTCGAAGAAAACGAATCGCGTACCTATACCGCAATATACCATACAAGATGCAGGTGTATTTTCCGGTCTAGATACATATGATGTCGAACTTGAAATCGACAACCGGCGTGTGGGTGCAGGAACACATTATAATAACACTCGTGATTTATTATCGTCATTGAGAAAATGTATTCGTATTGTATTGAGTGGAGTTCAGGGGACAAATTATCCCATCGGATTCATGGAACGCGATGCCGCGCTATTGTCTTATATGAAACTCGTACATGCCGATGATAAATTCGTGCTACGTCGTGTCGTCGGTCGCGATTTTATCGGTCCCTCCTCTTTGCCTCTCAAATATGACAATATAAGAAAATTATCGGAAGAGGAAATGGCAAATTCGAATGTGGGTAATATACGCGTCAATTATACAGTGACAGACAAGGCCGATGGAGAACGCCATCTGCTATTCACATCCGACAATGGAAGAATCTATATGATCGATACCAATATGCGTGTCATATTTACCGGCGCGGTATGTCTCGATAAAACACTATATCACAGTTTAATCGACGGCGAATTTATCCGATTTAATCGATGGGGCAATCCACTCAATCTATATGCGGGATTTGATATTTATTTCATCGGTGGAAAAAGTGTCCGTGAATTTGGGTTTTCGCCCCAATCCGATACCGACGAACTGAAACATTTCCGTCTACCCCTATTAAACCGATTCATACAAAAATTGAAACCGCGACCGCTAAATGCATCGGGTGAAGATGCACCGAGACTAGAAAAACAAAATGGTGCACCGAGAGATGGTGACGTCATTTGCGATTTTACGGTAAAATGCAAACAATTCTATTCCGCGACGGATGAAACAACGATATTTGAAGGGTGTTCGCGGATATTATCGGATGTGAAAGACGGTCTATTTGAGTATGTGACAGACGGTCTCATTTTCACCCCGACGAATACGGGGGTTTGTAGCGAACGAATCGGTGTTGCGGGACCTATATACAAACCTTTGTGGCAACGATCTTTCAAATGGAAACCACCGCAATATAATACAAATGATTTCTTGGTTAGCGTAAAAAAGGATAAGACAGGCAAGGATGAAATACACAATATATTTTCCGATGGATCGAAAGTAAAGCAATACAAAACACTGATTTTGAGGTGCGGATTCGATGAACGCAAACATGGCTACATCAATCCGTGGTTGGATGTGATTAACGGACGACTACCTAAGCCAGATGACGTAGACAACGAAGACGGTTATAAACCGGTTCCATTTCAACCGTCGAATCCATCGGATCCAATGGCATGCTATTGCAATGTCCTATTACATAACCAAGGAAATGGGAATATGGTAATGAAAACCGAAGAAGATCAAGTATTCGACGAAGATACTATTGTCGAATTCCGATATGACGGTACGAAATCAGGCGCATGGAAATGGATACCTCTCCGTGTAAGATACGACAAAACGAGTGAATTGCTATCTGGTGGAATCAATTACGGAAATGCATATCACGTAGCAGACGATAATTGGACCACGATACAATATCCGATTTTAGAAGACATGATAACTACGGGTCAAAATATCCCCGATGTAACTGACGATGTATATTACAATCGGACATCGAATAAAACTAATACGCGGGCACTGCGTGATTTTCACAATTTATTTGTTAAACGTAAGTTGATTTTAGGCGTATCTCAGCGCGGCGATACGCTCATTGATTATGCCGTGGGTAAGGCGGGCGATTTGTCTAAATGGGTCGCCGCCGATTTGCGATTTGTATTTGGAATAGATATTTCGCGCGATAATATACAAAATCGGTTAGACGGCGCATGCGCGCGTTATATTACACTTAATAAGAAGAATAAACATGTCCCTGGTGCACTTTTTGCGAATGGTACTAGTGCGGCCAATATACGATCTGGACAGGCATTTGCATCTGAAAAAGACCGGGAAATAGCAAAGGCAGTATTTGGCCAAGGGCCTAAGGATCGCGAACGTTTAGGTGAAGGCGTGTATAAATTTTACGGTATAGCCGAACGTGGATTCAAGATCAGTTCTGTTCAGTTCGCCCTCCACTATTTCTTTGAAAATAAAAGCACATTCCATGCATTCATGTCGAATATTTCCGAATGCACTGCCGTAAATGGTTATTTCATCGGAACATGTTATGATGGCAAAACCGTGTTTGAATTATTACGGAAAAAAAACGAGGGAGAGGGCGTCGCAATGATGGAAGGCGACGAAAAAATATACGAAATTACGAAACGCTATGCACAAACTGGATTTCCCGATGACGAGGCGAGTTTGGGATACGCCGTCGATGTTTACCAAGAAACGATTAATAAAGTATTCCGCGAATATTTAGTCAATTACGCCTTTTTAGTTCGCATGATGGAAGACTATGGGTTTGTTCAAGTAGCGACCAATGTCGCACAAAAGATGGGATTTCCTGCCGCAAGCGGTCTATTCGATGAACTATACAAATCGTTGGAATCAGAGGTTCGGAGGAGTCCCTCGGTTGAATCCAACTATGGTACTGCAATGAACATGAGTTATAATGAAAAACGGATTTCATTTATGAATCGCTACTTCATATTCCAAAAAGTGCGACAAGTTAATACGGAAAAGGTCGCTAAACTGGCCGATTTAGAGAAATTCGATGCCGAATCTATATTGGACGATGTTGTCGTCGTATCCGAAGTCAATGTGAGGGCGAAACCATCGCGCAAATTGAATGTACCGAGGATTATTATAGAAAAATACGAACCGGTCCAAGAAACGACAGAGCCTGCGATAGGTAAACAGATTAGTTTCAAACGTACTAAAAAACCGTCCCGTTTATAAATAGAAAAATAGGGCGATATAATGTAAATAATATAATTCATTTTAGAGGAAGAACAATAACATTATTTGTATAGAGACCTCTCCATTTTATACAGATAAATCTAAAAAGTCATAAATCATATAAACATTATTGTTCAATATAAAACAGTCAACTATCATGTTGTTTTTTTTATTGCCCAAATTACCGGGATCGAAATACAAAAACATCCAATTGAGGAACATTTCGGATTCAAATGTCTTTGTTTCTTCGTCCCTTTCCCACTATTTAAGCGAAATAAAGAAACGCATCGACACGATTTCCGAAGATTGGGATAATTATAAAAAATATACCAATCCATACGAGTTTATTCATACCAATATCCCAACGAAAAAACGTTGTATTGCAAAACACAAACCTCTATCGCGCTCCTATTTTAAAATGATCGAAATCGTTTCGTTTTTCAAATTGATTGAAAAGTCCAACCCGATTCGGTCATTCCATTTGGCCGAAGGTCCTGGGGGGTTTATTGAGGCCCTCGTTAATATACGCAAAAATCACGCAGATAAGTACATAGGTATGACGATTTTAACCGATCCAGAAGATCCCGATATTCCGGCGTGGAAAAAAAGCGCCCATTTTCTAAAAACCAATGATAATGTTTTTATCGAGTTGGGAAAAGACGGTACGGGTAATATATTATCCATTGAAAATTTCGACTATTGTATTGACAAATACGCGGGATCGATGGATATTATTACGGGAGATGGTGGGTTCAATTTTTCCGACGACTTTAATAATCAAGAAACGAATATGGGGAAACTCCTTTTTGGTCAGGTCGTATATGCACTTTGTATGCAATCCCGCGGGGGGTCTTTTATTCTTAAGGTATTTGACTGTTTTATGAAAACGACGGTAGATATTCTTGCATTACTTTCGTGTTTCTATAAACAAGTCTATATGACCAAACCACAAACCAGTCGTTTCGCCAATTCGGAAAAATACATTGTATGCAAGGAATTTTTATTTGATCGGAATGATGCGTTTTTACCGATTTTGCGGGGAGTATTTTTCGAGATCTTGGAAAAAAATACATTATCTGGATTCGAACTTTTCCCCACTCTTCCGTCCATGTTTATAAACAAGATAGAGGAATATAACGCTATTTTCGGGCAACAACAAATAGAGAACATACATCACACCATATTACTCATTGAAAATAAACACAAAAATAGCAAAATCGATAATATGGTTCGACAGAATGTTCAAAAATGCGGGCAATGGTGTATAAAATACAATGTGGATTATAATAAAATATTGACCAGTGATACCATGACAAATTCATTTATGACAAATACCAATATATTTTTATCACAAACTGCAGCAAAATAACGCAAAAATCTGACAAAATCTGACATTTAGGAAATCCGACAAAATCTGACATTTAGGAAATCCGACAAAATCTGACATTTAGGAAATCCGACAAAATCTGACATTTAGGAAATCCGACATTTAGGAAATCCGATATTTAGGAAATCCGGCGAAATCTGACATTTAGGAAATCCAACAAAATCTGACATTTAGGAAATCCGACATTTAGGAAATCCGATATTTAGGAAATCCGGCGAAATCTGACATTTAGGAAATCCGACATTTAGGAAATCCGACAAAATCCGACATTTAGGAAATCCGGCGAAATCTGACATTTAGGAAATCCGGCGAAATCCGACATTTAGGAAATCCGACAAAATCCGACATTTAGGAAATCCGACAAAATCTGACATTTAGGAAATCCGGCGAAATCCGACATTTAGGAAATCCGGCGAAATCCGACATTTAGGAAATCCGACAAAATCTGACATTTAGGAAATCCGACATTTAGGAAATCCGACATTTAGGAAATCCGACATTTAGGAAATCCGATCTAATTAGACTGGGATATGTCTAATTAGACGAAAAGAATATAAAATCAAGGCATTTGTCGACCGTCGCATACGCAACTTACTTCTCCTGTGCTCTTTATTACTGGTGTCTGTATATTTGGATAACCCACCTTTTCTTTGATTGTATAAGATGCATCGCGCGAACTATAGGCAAGTGCATTTGCTGTTGCCGTACCATATATACCCGATGCAAATTTCCCACCATTATCCGTGATTGTATTATATCTTAGACGGGCAATGCGAGAACTCGAACTCACCGCACCCTGTTGTGCGTATTGTGGATTATTGGGTTTATAATATAATTGCACATATGACGGCTTAGTCGGATTATTCCCATCCGGTTGACAATGATTGATACCATTTGGCGAATAGATATTATAAATTGCATCTGGCGTACCAGGTACTGCGTTTCGGTTTCCACTCTGTATATAATTGAATTGATTCTGTGTAAAAAGTCGTTTGCGACTTTCTAAATACTGCCGACTGGACGTATAATACGTGTCATTGTTTTTATTCACATTATAATTACGTTTTATCATACCTGCACTGCGAACCCTTGTTCGCGCATTGGATTCGACTGTCATACACGAATCGCTCGCATTTGAAAATCGTGTATTCGTCAATCCGATACATTCTCCCGGATGTTCGGTGGTGTTATTTATCCAATTAAAATCGACCACGGTTGAAAGTCCGTTACCCGAATTGGTTGTGACAGTCTGACCTGGATTATTTATATCGTCGATACTTATTTTTCCACCATTGCATCGGTTAGGCACGACGGACGCAATCTCCTTACGATATAATTTAATGGGTCCAGACCTCATGAAACCATCGGTAGAATTATTTGTATTTATATTCATTTGTCTAAAAGCAACCACTTGATTAAACGTTTTACCTTTCCATTCAAAATACGGTAAATCGGATAAATCGACACATGCACTCATATCGTATATATATTATACTATACAATTTTTGATTATAGGCTACGATATATAAATCGTATAAATCAAATAAAAGGAAGTGGCGAATGATATTAGCACCTATCATATTAATGAATTTGGCTATACCTGCATCCTCTTTTTCTCATAACGATATCATTTTCACCGAACCCAAGAATAATAATATCATGACAGGTCAATTTACTAAGATGTTGTATTCTACCGAATTGTTTACGATGAATGAGATCTATTTGGGGTTTCCAATCAAACCCTATAATGAAAATTATTCGCGGTTGATATTTAATACCAACAATCCAATTAATCAAGAATGTGTAACCTTATTTAAACAGATCGAGGTGACTGTATTGGACTATTATAAAGAAAATTTTGATTGTAAAAAAACGGCCGTATATAAATTGGCCGAGCAATTGTCATGCGGGAGTATCAATCTATATTCGTCCGGTTTTGGAGGATTTAGAAATAACGAATATCAAAGAAATAAATTGCCACATGATTCATGGTCGATAAATAGCAAGGGTTTGGGTAATCATATTGACTCGTTATCGGAGGTGACCAATATTGACTTGCCAACGTCGGCCGTACTACAAAGAGAGGCGTTCAATATTAAAAATATAAAAGACCATGTGAAATATGCGATGAAAATATCGGGTGTATGGGAAACCGATACAGAAATTGGTATAACATTCAAATTGGTCGAATGTAAAATAGTATAACATGTTTGTCTCTAAATAATATAAATGGTTCCTTTCTATTATTAAAAACCGAATGACCTTTCGTATACCCAAGATATTACATCAAATATGGATCGGACCAAAAACCGCCCCAACTAATTTAATGCGATCATGGAAAGAAAAACATCCAGATTTCGAGTATATTTATTGGAATGAAGACGAAATTGCAAAACGTGAAATGACATTTGAATGTCAAACCCAGATTGATGCGATAAAAGAAATAAACGGCAAGGCCGATATTATGCGATGGGAAATACTTTATAAGTATGGCGGTGTTTTTGTCGATGCCGATTCTATATGTATAGAACCATTTGATGCCTATTTTATGCAAAAAAATGCATTTGCCACATACGAAAATGAGACAGAACGAAAAGGTCTAGTTGCCACGGGGACTATGGGGTTTATCCCCCAATATTCCATGTGTCGCGACATTATCGATAAATTAAAAACGGGACAATTAGACGAAAAGATTTCGAATTTTAGGGCATGGTATAGTGTCGGGCCGGCGCTATTGACTGATATGTTAAATACGGGGAAATATAACAATTTTTCCGTATTTCCGAGTTATTGTTTTTTACCTGTACATTTTACTGGACCTACCTATGAAGGGCACTGTAAAGTATATGGTTATCAAGAATGGGGTACGGCTAAAAATAGTTATGATACAATGAATCAAATTGTATTACCCAGTGAATTTGAACCGCCGACCAATTGGGTTTCGGTTCTTATGCCGTGCTATAATACTCCCGAATTATATATTACCGAATGTCTCAATTCCATAAAAAACCAGATTGGGTATTTTGGTATAGAATTAGTATGCGTGGACGATGGATCGACCACGCAAAATAGCGATATCTTAGTAAAATGCCTAAATGAATTCAAAGACAGAACGCGATTTACCAAGATTATTTATGAACGCATTTTGAAAAATAGAGGTGTCGCATTTGCACTAAATCTTGGATTATCAAAATGCACCAATGAAATGATTATACGGATGGATTCAGATGATATTATGACACCTATGCGAATAAAAACACAACTCGAGTTTATGGAAAAATATCCAGAATGCGTAGTATGTGGGGGAAGTATGGAAATATTTGAAAATCCAAATCCGAAAAACTTGCGCGAAAAACGACACATCACAACATCCATCCACCCTTTAAAATATACATGGTCCGAATTCAAAGAAAAACCGCGTTCTTGGCTGTTAAACCACCCCACCCTTTGTTTTCGAAAATCGGCGATACTTGATATAGGAAAATACAACGAAAATCGCGAATATACATCCATCATGGAGGATTTCGAATTAGAATTGCGTCTATTGAAACAATTTGGCGAAATTTATTCATTACCCAGTAATTTATTATATTACCGAATTCACCATGATCAGTTAACATGGAATAGTCAACCCGATCCAATTATATTAAATAATATTATCAAAACAGTAGAATCCACTTCTACGCATATGTATTACAGAATATAATTACAATTGCATACCTAATTTAGCATTCCGTTTTTCCGAGAATCCTGGCATAAACGGTTTAACACCTTTTGATAAATCATGGATGCTCCGTTTAGAAATATCTTCCGGATAAGGCGTATCAAAATGAGTAATGTAAAACAAGGTCATGGTTTCATCTATATCGTATTGGTCATATAGTATATTATTAATCGAATTTATCCCCTCTTGTATATTTTTTGAAAAACGCACGAATTCTCCGCGATTCACATTCCTAAATCGACTACCCTGTATCTGTTGTATTCGCGTATCGCCGATTTCAAAAAAAGTGCTCCGATCGATACGCAAATTTGCGACGTTTGCACGCCGAACCATCATATTGTCTTCAAATCCCCATGCCCAATAATTTGGAAATCCATTTGTCCTTTCAAAGTCGAATGCCTTTATCGAAAAAATACCGCCCAATGTATATGTAAACCCATAAAAGTGTTTTATAATACCAGGCACAGTATCATAATTTATGAGGCCTTTTTGAACTGGCAATGTATCTATATCGTTAAATACCAAGGTGATATTTTGATAATCATTCGGATATTGTCTTCTCGCCATAATAAATCCTATATTTTTCACAGCACCGCGATTGAATTCGCGTCCGTCATTTCCCTGTTCGATAAAAAATATTTTGTATGTACTTTTATCCATATCCTCCAATAAATAGGTCATTTTTTCTATAAAATGACGTTTTTCTTGTTCACGATTTCGATATGGTACGATAAAAATAATCTTAGGAATTGTATCCATAAAATATATAATACTCGTTATATATTTTATAATCATTTACAACGGGTTTGACGCATCTGTATGATTTGTACAATCATCGTAATACATTTTATAGACGACCCTCGCGGGCATTGGATATATGGGCACAAAACACGATTTATGTTGCATATAAAATGCGTCTAAAGTGACATTATCGACATTTGGCACCAAGATACGATTGTTTTCTTGGTCAAATATATACAATTTGACATTCGGATTTTGATAATCCAATTCTACTGTACGATACACCTCTGTCAATGTATTTTTTTTGTAAAACATCATCATGAATTTATAACCACAACACTTTTCCAACAAAAATATGTATTTGTTACATTGTCCTGAATCGTTGTATTGGGTGATAAAATAATTGTATTCATCGAGTGTAATGGTCGCCATTGGTAAATAATGAACTATATAACTTTCGGTTTATATTGGTTGGACAATAGTTGTATTGCCGTTATTTGTTGTATTTTTCCAAGATACATGCCGGTATAATACGGTCTTTTATATTGTATAACTTTTTATAGCATTTATTGATGGTCACTTCGCTCACTCCGCATATATTCTTAATGTCGATCTTTGTTATCGATAAATTACATGTTTGTGATATGAAATAGATGATACCCGCCGCAATCGAATGTGGCGTATTGTCCGATATAATATTGTCGTCCTCCACCTTTTTCGCGACGAATTTAGCCAAGACTGTAAGTTCGTGTGTCATATTTAGACGACTACAATAGCGTTCAATAAACGAACTCGGCGACGTGGTGATCAATTCTATCTGCTCTGACGAAGGTAGATTTCGTTCCATATTGCACAATATATTCACCGCCATGGAACATCCATTTGTCGCACTCGTCTTGTCCAATTTGAATATTTCCGCGATTTCATGGGCGGTTCGTGGACACCCATTTATACGACACGACACGTAAATAGATGCGGCCTTCATACCGTCGCGATTTAGCCCGCGAAACATTTTTTGTGTGGACATGTCCTTGTGTATTGATACTGCAGCATCGATGAATATCTTGGGAATACCCGCATTTTGTGCCATGATAGTAATAAATTGGAATTCTTCGTATAACGATTTTTCCTTGTGTGGCATAGCCTGCCATTCGGTCCATTTGCGAATCTTTTTCATTTCATATGAGGCATTGGCGGGACATAGGATTTTACATCCGAACGATGACTCAACTAGTAGCGGATTGATCGGATTTCCGCATCGTGTGGGGTCATTTGAATTCTTATCTTCTGCACCATAAAACCGCCATTCGGGTGAATAATCCAATACGTTTCTATATATCAACCCGCAGTCGGTATTGGTGCAAGTGGGGAATCCGTCTTCCATAATCATTAGATGGGAACTGCATATGGAACATAGCCGCATATCAACGCTAGACTCGTACAAACATTCAATCTGATTACAGGACTCTTTGTCATCCTTTTTTGACGATTCGTTGTCGAATATATCCCATAATTGTTTCCTTTCTTGTTTAGACATCGCCATTTTCTTCTTCTTTGTTGCATTTTCTGCATTTTTGTGTATCGGTTTAGATGAATGTTTGTTGAGATAAATTTCTTCCATAGATACTATCTGTGTCTCAGGATTTGCTACATTATTAGAATGTGTTTCTTTATGCTTCTTTTTTCGAATAATAATTATTGGTGCATTGGATACAATAGTAACTGTGTTCATTTATTGTATTATTAGGATGTATTATTTATGTAATGTATTTTCAATTTTATGTAGTCATAATATATAGTATTATGTCTTCGGATGTCTTGTCTAATGTCGCGAAAACGGCGACGGGTGCAAATATTGGTTCACTTGCCTCTGCGGCTAGATCAAATGTTTCGAATGGATTGACACCGCCTGCCGATTTGGGGACACTTGCCTCTGCGGCTAGATCAAATGTTTCGAATGGATTAACACGATCTGTGGAAGATCGTATGGGAAAAGGTTTATCGGACTTGGGGACACTTGCCTCCGCGGCTAGATCAAATGTTTCGAATGGATTAACACGATCTGTGGAAGATCGTATGGGAAAAGGTTTATCGGACTTGGGCACACTTGCATCTGCGGCTAGATCAAATGTTTCGA
>Ga0114959_10000404_pt1 | contig 40834 bp, 76 predicted proteins | sample C_130625_EF_Meta_FD_87317 | JGI IMG/M metagenome (GOLD analysis project Ga0114959, IMG submission 87317) | Freshwater microbial communities from Lake Croche, Canada to study carbon cycling - C_130625_EF_MetaG | ecosystem: Environmental > Aquatic > Freshwater > Lake | place: Lake Croche, Canada... | reverse complement strand
CTTGTTCGGTATCCTTTTTGAACAGTCAATCAGAAGATGCTCAATGGATCTATCCAAGATTGGCCGGATCTGTTATTAATATGAATGATAACTTTTTTAACTTTGATTTAAGTCGTATAGAAAGTTTACAATTTACCAAATACGAATCTAATCATAGTGAATTCTACGAAAAACATGTAGATAGTCAATATAAGGCATTCTCTCCAAGAAAACTAAGTTTTAGTGTAATACTAAGTGATCCTAGCGAGTACGAAGGCGGTGACTTACTATTCCATCTTGGTTCAACCCCCTCTGTTGCGCCACGTGAACGTGGTAAAGTTATATTTTTTCCTTCTTATATACTGCATGAAGTTACTCCTGTTACCAAAGGTACTAGATATAGTTTAGTTGGTTGGGTAAGTGGTCCACCTTTCCGTTAATCTTGACTCGTTGTTGGGTAAAGTATATAATACAATTTTAAAGGAAATACTATGACCTCAGGAATCAAAAGTCGCGTAGCTGAGATTGACATCGCAAAATGTGTCGCAGAGTCAGGTGGCAATAAATTTGATCTGGCAATCATGGCGGCTGAACGTGCCCGTGAAATCCGTCGCGCTAACAGCACCAGTCTCAAACATGAACATCTACATCCAGCCATTACTGCGTTACTGGAATTCCAAAATGGCATCATTGGATCAGAATATATAGCACGTATTAAGTAAGAAAAGATTTTGGGCTCATAGCTCAGTTGGTTAGAGCAGAGGACTCATGGCGTAAGTTGTGCCATATATCGGGAAACTGTATATGGGATGGTGTCAAATTCGGTGAAAGCTAAGTTGAAAAATATGCCAACGCCGAGCGAAGCTGAATGTGAAAACATTTTGAACGTGTAGAGACTAGACGGCACCCACCTAAGTTCTGCAAAGAATACGGTGAAGGCATAGTCCAGGGAGTTAGGAAACTAACACAAACCGGAATCCTTTGGTCCTAGGTTCGAGTCCTAGTGGGCCCACCAAATAACAGTGAGAGAAGTTATGCGATTAGAAGGTTTTGTGGAAAAGGGTTGGGGATCAGAATTAATCTGGGCTACCAATGACCAGTACTGCGGTAAATTGCTGAAATTCAACACTGGCAGTAAATTCAGCATGCACTTCCATGCTGTAAAAGATGAAACATGGTACGTGCTGTCGGGTCGTTTTGAAGTACGATATATCATGACCAAAGATGCCAGCCAGCGAGGTGAAATATTGGAGACTGGCGCGGTATGGCGCAATGAACCGCTGGAGCCCCATCAACTCATCTGCCTCGAAGAAGGTGTTATCATCGAAGTTAGTACAGCCGACAGTGTGGAAGATAATTATCGCGTCTTGCCCGGAGATAGTCAAAAGTGAATGTACTATTAACTGGATATAAAGGTTTTATCGGCGGCCACATGTTAACGGCATTGGCGAATGCCGGGCACAATGTAAGCACATACGAATGGGGCGAGACACTGCCAAGTGTAGCAGATCAAGATTGGGTAGTACATATTGGCGCTATCAGTAGTACCACCGAACGTGATGTCGATAAAGTTCTCAAACAAAATTTTGATTTTAGCCGTCAACTATACGATGCCAGCAGAACATCGGGAGTCAATTTTCAATACTCATCCAGTGCTAGTGTCTATGGATTGACTAGTACTTTCCAGGAAGATGCCCCAGTTGATCCTCGCACTCCATACGCATGGAGTAAATATCTATTTGAACGCTATGTGCGAGATAATCCATCGAAATCGATAGTTCAAGGATTTAGATATTTCAATGTATATGGGCCAGAAGGCGAAGAACATAAAGGTGATCAAGCCAGTCCATTTGCCAAATTTAAACATCAAGCTGAAACACAGGGTAAAATAAAGATTTTTGAAAACAGTGAAAACTATCTCCGAGACTTCGTACATGTATCAAAGATCGTTGACGCACATATAGATTTTATGAGAAAATCTGTCAGTGGATTATGGAACTTGGGCACTGGGGAAACTATGAGCTTTTTACAAGTAGCCGAAAGTTTTGGAGTTCCCGTTGAATTTGTACCTATGCCAGACGTGTTAAAAACATCATATCAAACATATACCTGTGCTGATATGACAAAATTCAATCAAGTTCGATAATATTCTCTAACCAGCAGCAGACAAATTTTGGTTGACTTATTTGCCCAGTGACTGTATAATAGCAGTTGAACAGTAAATATATGGATGTATATGCCCCGCTGCTATCAACTAATTGGAATACCCGGTTCAGGCAAAACTACTTGGGTTAAAGCCCAAACTTGGGCTGTCACCTGTGCCGTCGCGTCTACTGATGCTTATGTCGAAGCATTTGCTGAACATGCGGGTAAAACATACAGTGAAGTTTTTGACGGAGTTATGCGAGACGCAGTTTCAGCTATGGCAGAAACAGTTTTAATGGCTAAGTCGATGGGGCAAGACGTAATTTGGGATCAAACATCAACTACGGTAGCGAGCCGCCGTAAGAAGTTTAATATGTTACCCAATTATGAACACATCGCGGTGGTATTTCCAACTCCTGCTAGTGATGAATTGCTTAAACGACTAGCCAGCAGACCAGGAAAACATATACCACAACCTGTTATAGCACAAATGATCAGTGGTTGGGAAGATCCCACACCGGCAGAAGGATTTAAGGAAATTAAGTGGATACTATGAAGACTTGGATTACCAGCGATTTACATTTTGGGCACGGTCGGATCTGTCAGTTCTGCCCAGACACACGAGCACGGTTCAAAAATGACGTTGACTATATGAATGAAGCCATGGTCACGGAGTGGAATGAGTTGATCGAACCCCGAGATACAGTTTATATTTTGGGAGACGTAGCCTTTTTACCTGCGGTTAAGGCAGCAGAATATCTCAACAGGTTGAATGGCTCAAAGATCTTAGTCGAAGGTAACCACGATCGTAAAGCCTTACGTGATCCTTCATTCCGCCGAACCTTTAAAGAGATTCACAAGTATCTGGATATTAACTATGATGGCCACAAAATCATCTTGATGCATTATCCAATATTAGAATGGGATGGTATGCATCGCGGCGCTTTACACTTTCATGGCCATTTACATGGAAATTCCACTGGCTTAGAAAAATATCGTATTTTAGATGTGGGCATGGATGCTACTGGAGTGATTGCCATCAGTATGGAAGAAGCTATTAGTCGTGTCAAGGACAACGAAATTAAACAACACCATTAGACGATTATGTAAATAATTGCCAAGGAGTTAATAATGACAAAATTCAATGACATGATTAAACAAGCTCTAGAAAAAAAGCAGGGCAAGCAAAACTTAGAGCGGGGCGATCAACCTGATGTAGATGTTAAATCTAAAAAACCAGTGTCACCCACGGTCAGTGGTAAGCCAGTCAAGAAATCCACTGGTCGAGGACGCTGACAGTTTAGGGTATATGATATGGGCCCAGTCTACTTTGGTAGCTGGGCTTTTTTCTGATTGACATCGTCAACTAACGATGCTATACTAACAGTTAATTTATAAGGATACTGATAATTGAAAAACTTTTGGACTTTTTTTGAAGAAGAAGCTGAACCCCGTTTAGATAAACGGGCAGTTAGTTTTAGAAAGATGTTTGAATACTTAGATACGTTTACCGAACCAGTTACTATAGTAGAAACTGGTTGCTTGAGACAGATAGGTAACTGGGCCGGTGATGGTCAAAGTACATTACTGTTTGACAAGTACGTGACAGCAAGAGCAGATGGATCTCATGTATATACTGTGGATCTAGATCCAGCAGCAGTAGCAGCCTGTAAGAGCCTAGTCAGTGCTAATGTCTCTGTTACCGCCAGTGACAGTGTCAAATACTTAGATGAGCTCGCTGAAGAATTTATTGCCGATGGAGTTACTCCGGCATTACTGTATTTAGACAGTTATGACGTTGACTGGAGTTATTGGTTCCCCAGTGCCGCACATCATTTGAAAGAATTAGCAGTTGCCCAGAGGTTTATTGATGATTCCACACTGGTAGTAGTGGATGATTGTGGATTAACGGGCATGGTTTTACCCACAGATGACGACAATTTCACCATGTATGGTGGTTTAAGTGTAGGCGGTAAGGGTAGATTAGTGGCGGAATTAGCTAACCAGCTGATGATTAAGCCAGAATTTCTCCATTATCAAGTAGGTTGGTTGGGTTTTGGCAGTAAAAAATCCGGTTGACTTCAGCCGCAGTTGGATGTATAATAGCATTTGTAATGTAAATTATTAACACAAGCATAGGAAAACATAGCCATGTCAGAAACAAGACAAGTAACAAGCGTGCAAGCACGTCGTAGTCTACTTAAAGCATTCAAACATCAACGCCCACTGTTTTTGTGGGGCCCTCCAGGTATCGGTAAGTCAGAGTTGGTAGCTGATATCACTGAAGAACTAAACGGTTACATGATCGACCTACGTCTAGGTCAAATGGAACCCACAGATATTCGTGGTATCCCATTCTACAATAAAGAAGTAGGCAAAATGGACTGGGCTGAGCCTATTGACTTGCCCTCCGAAGAATTGGCCAGTCAGTATCCCATCGTTGTGCTGTTCCTAGATGAAATGAACTCAGCAGCACCCAGTGTACAAGCGGCAGCTTATCAGTTGATTTTAAATCGCCGTATTGGTAAGTATGTATTACCCAAAAATGTGGTAATGGTAGCTGCTGGTAACCGCGAAAGCGACAAAGGCGTCACTTACCGTATGCCCACGCCCCTGGCCAATCGTTTTATTCACCAGGAAATGAAAACAGATTTTGCTAGTTGGCAAGACTGGGCTGTTACACATAATATCCACAAAGATATCATCGGTTACTTGGGCAGCAACAAGCAAGATTTGTATGATTTCGATCCTAAGTCACCCAGCAGAGCTTTTGCTACTCCTCGCAGCTGGAGTTTTGTATCAGAAATTCTATCAGACGAAGATGGTGACGAAGATACACTCACTAATTTGATTTCAGGTACTATCGGCGAAGGGTTGGCTATTAAGTTTAATGCTCACCGTAAAGTAGCTGGTCGTATGCCTAACCCCGAAGACATTTTGTCGGGTAAAGTAACTACCTTAGATGTCAAAGAAATCTCAGCAATGTATTCTTTGGTAATTTCCATGTGTTATGAACTCAAAGATGCTGTAGAAAAGAAAGTAGCAGACAAAGAATTCCACGCGATGGCTGATTACTTCTTTGCTTACATGATGAAAAACTTTGAAACTGAGTTAGTTGTGATGGCGGCAAGAATCGCGTTAACCGTATATTCACTGCCCTTCCAGCCAACTAAGTTAAAAAACTTTAATGAATTTCATACTCGCTATGGAAAGTACATACTTTCAGCGTCAACCTAAGGGCATAAGGGTAGTGTGAGTTGTACATATGGCTATGTTTACACTACCCTTCCTTACTCTACTTGATAAGTAATAATTATGATACAGAGAGTAGATCCACAGGCCAAACTATTACAAGGAAGATTTCAAATGACGGGTAATCAGTTTCCCCCGTCATTGTTCATCAGTGACTATGATTGGTGGCAGCAAAATGCCTATGAGATTTTAGAATGGATGGACAAGTATTTGCCCCGCGGCAGAGAACATCATCAGGGCATGGTTATAGAATTTGATAACGACGGTGATCGCTTAAATTTTCTTGTGCAGTGGCGATGATCTCGGAAACCGTACAACCCTCAGTAACGCTTGGGCCACTATCTTATGAACGCTGGTCACTGGTCCATGCGTGGTTAGAGGAAAATCGTATACATTGGTATGCGATGGGCAGTTACACTATTGGGTTTAATAACACACAGGATGCTGTGCTATTTTCATTGAGGTGGTCTTGACCTTATATCTATTTGCTGCTGCCGATGCTGTGCTATTTAGGCTGAGCTGATCATGAATCGCATAATACAACAAATTCATTGTGCGTCGGGACAGCATCAATATTGGGTAGCAACGGACTGTACTGAATTCGAAGAATGGTGTAGACAATATCCTAATAAAATTACTATATTTGATCAGCAGGCTTCACATGTTGACACTAGTCAGCACATGCATTGGTATTCAATTATAATCGCCGATGATCAAACTGCCGCAATGTTTATACTGAGGTGGGCATGATTCTGCGATCTCGCTTTAGCTATTATCATACGGCTATTGATCAGCATATAGCCATTGTGCTTGATGCTGAATGGTACGTGGCTAATCAAACTGAGCTAGAAGCATGGATGCAGGAAAATCTAGTGCGTGGCCGAGACACACTATTGGGAATGGTTTTGATGTTTGACAACGAAGCCGAAGCTACGACATTTTTATTAAAGTGGAATTGAATGAAACATTTCGAGATCGTAAAACTAGATGGCAGACACACTGGGCACAAAGAGTTTACACATTATATAGTACCCAATATACCTTATGGTCCAGTGTGGGGTCAGAAACTAGAAGACAAGATACGATTTTTCAAATGGCGCAAGTGGTGCTGGGAGACTTGGGGCCCAGGATTAGAACGCGACGCAGCCATTGAGTTTGGCAATGATATATATGAAGTTTGGTGGGCATGGCATGTAGGAGACAGGACTAAACGATTGTATTTCCGCACAGAAAAAGAACTCGATTGGTTTCTATTAAAATGGGGCAATGAACAATGATAGATTGGAATACTATAGACCGTATACGCTCAGCAGAAGCTGCCGCAGCTAGATTGGGATTTAAGATGGCGGCAAGCCGACGCAGCGGTTGGACTGACCATCACGGTAGTCTATGTCTTATGCCACTCGACAAAGATTCGGTACCAGTCTACAGTAGAGATGCTGAAGTATTTGTTGGCACTGTAGAAGAATTAGAATTTTGGCTAGCTGGTGTAGAATGGGCTAGACGATATGATCATATGTTAAAGTTAAGTTCTGAAAAAAAACGTGAGAAAGCTGAAGAAAATTTCCGTAATCAAAAGTTGTTGAATACATTGAAAACTGGCGATGTTGACCCCGGCATCACCGATTGACTTTAGGCGTAATTCCTGTTATAATGTCTATGACGCGTAAAAAATTAAAGGATATATTATGAAATTTTTGTCATTGCTTACTGTGCTATTCATCGGGCTTAAGCTAACTGGCTACATCGATTGGAATTGGTTTTTGGTAGTGTTACCTATATTGGTTGGTCCATTGTTATTGTTAATATTATTATCGTTAGTTGGGCTAATAGAATTTATCAAATTCTTAAGAGAGCGCAAGATTGGTTCCGGCAAGGATTAACCCATGAACAAACATATTTGGCAACTTGCTGAACAAGCCGGAGCTACACATAAGCTAAATCTCAGTGTATATCAATTTTATACCGGTGAGTTAGAACAATTCGTCGACTCACTGATAGTTGATTGTGCGCAGTATATGGATTCATTACAAGACTCTAGAGATGTTCCCAGATTCGCATGGCAAATTATGGATCGCTATGGAGTATCTTATGAGAGATATGTAGATGATCATGGGCAATGGCAAATACATTGGCCCAAATGCAAGGAAAATCGATATGACCGATAGATTTGATTTAGAAGAACAAATTTTAGATTGCTGGCGTATTACCGATGATATTCCCTTGATGGAAGCTCAAGGTGCTAACGCAGCTGACATGACTAGTTTAGCAGCAGTATACGAGTTTAAATTTAATCGATTGTGGGAAACATTTAACACTATGATCGAAGAAAAGCAATTTATCAAATATTAGTGGTTAGTATTAGATTCAAGTATATGTATGACGTACTTAAGTGGAGTCGTTGGGTATATGCCGACGAACAGCAAGAGTTTGAAACGTGGATGGAAGAATATGGTCCCACCTAAAATGGGCTCAGAGACCGAATCAGATTGGCACGTAGCCAGTATCATGCCTCCAGTAGAAGATGTCATCGGTAAATATAAATATCAAGGATGGCGACCTTGTATGGAATGGTGTGTGACGACATTCGATGGAGGTATAGGAGCTACCGCATGGGGATCTGGATGGCGTTATGTGGGCGAGGGTGTATTTGAGTTCAAACGTGCGGAAGATCGATTATTATTTTTGTTGAGGTGGACATGAATTCAGATACCAAAATTCAATTATACACCACTGCTTACTGCTATTGGATAACCCAGGTAGAAGGCAAAAGATATATTAGTATTGACCCGTTATGGAATGATCATCGCAGATTTTGGTCTTGGTTACGCGAAAACTTCCGTGTCGAAGCAAAACTAAAAGATCTCATAGTTCAACTGAAGTTTGAAGATGCCGCTGCCGAAACTTTGTTTATATTGAGATGGTCGTGAGTAAAGACGAATACTATGCCAATACTTTCGCAAGAATTAATACTATAGCTGGAGATACTGCAGAATTATGGATGAGTGTTTTTAGCGCAAAGCGAGAATTTGAAAAATTATCATTACCCATGTCACAGTTTAATCAATGGATCGAAGATGATTACGGTATCAAATTTGATATAGATAACAGCGGCGGATACAAGTTAGATTATACTATCATCGATAAAGAAAAATATATATTTTTTCTTCTAAGGCACAGACCATGATTACTTACAAGTATCAAACTATAATTTTCCATGATGTTCGCATATGGGAAATGATACGAAATAAAATCAAACTAGATTTCGGTGAAAATATTTTCCTATTATCTTGGAGAACAAAACAAGAATTAGGATTCACAGTTAGATATCACAAAGGACTGGTTCCTAGCGAATGTCAATATCAAGCGGGCAGATATCATTATCAACAGCAGATTCATTTAGATTTCTTCACAGAATCAGCTATGTCTTGGTTTTGTTTGAAGTATATCGACAATGAAGTCATTGATAATTAACGAAATTCATCCTATAATAACGGTTGACAATAACTAAAAATTCTGCTATAATTATACATATTAGACAATGAGGAACAGCTAAATGTCGTCATCTACCACAGCAAATACACAAGACAAAGGCAAATTCGCAAATTTGCTAGGTCCAACTGATGTCAAATTAGATCGTGATGTACGTGAAAAATTAATCACTGCCAGAGTAGGCTTGTTGCTTCGTGCTAGCTTTTTTGGTAATTTGGCTACTCGTCTTAAATTAGTCAATGCCGACGAGTGGTGTAGTACTGCCGCCACAGATGGTCGTAATTTCTATTACAATACTCGTTTTATTGACATGCTGCGTCCTAAAGAAATCGAATTCCTTTTCTCTCATGAAGTTCTGCACTGCGCATATACACACATGGATCGTCGCGGCGACAGAGACCCGCAGTTATGGAATATTGCCTGTGACTATTGCGTCAATGGTGATTTAATCAAGCATCGAGTGGGTGAGAAGATCACTACCGTACCTTGCTTATACGATGCAAAATATGATGGTATGAGCGCAGAGCAAGTCTACGATCTCTTATATGAAAATGCTGAAAAAATCAATATCAATGATCTAATTGATCAACTGTTAGATGATCACTTGGATGATGACGGCGACAGCTCCGGTGATGGTGATGCTGATGCCGATAAAGAGGCCAAAGGTCGTCCCAAAATCAGCAAAGAAGAGCGTGATAAGATCCGTGATGAAATCAAAGAAGCCATGCTGTCTGCTGCCGCTGCCTGCGATAATGCCGGTAATATTCCTGCCGGTGTAAAACGTCTCATCGAAGATATAACCTCTCCCAAAATGAATTGGCGTGAGCTGTTACGTATGCAACTTGAGTCAACTATCAAAAGTGATTTTACTTGGATGCGCACCAGTCGTAGAGGTTGGCACATGGATGCTATTCTCCCTGGCAGTCAGTTGGAACCTATGATCGACATCGCAGTAGCCATGGATACTTCGGGTAGTATCAGTGGTAAAATGATCCGAGATTTCCTTGGCGAAGTACAGGGCATCATGGAGCAGTTTGCCGCGTATCGTATTCATGTCATGACCTGGGATACAAAAGTTTATAATCCGCAACAATATAACAGTGAAAATCTCGACAGTATCACTGACTATGAAGTTAATGGTGGTGGTGGTACAGATGTAAATTGTGTGTTTGACTATCTCAAAGAAAACGACATTGAGCCAAAACGTTTGGTATTGTTTACAGATGGTTACTTGTGCAACGGATACGGCGATGAAAACTACTGTGATACAGTTTGGATCATTTTCGATAACACTTCATTTAACGCGCCATATGGTATCACTACGTACTACGAAGAAGAAGCTAAGACTTAATTCTAGTCAATCTAACCAAAAAGCCGCAGAAATGTGGCTTTTTATTTTATCTGTTGTCTAATCACTGTTAAATATCTACATGGAAGAAATTACTGTAAAAGACTTAGATACACTTAAAAACATCGTCGCTCTCGCAGCAGAGCGTGGCGCATTTCGTGCCAATGAATTATCGGAAATTGGGGCTGTCTATGACAAACTATCAATTTTCCTAAATGCTGTATTAACGCAAGCTCAAGCTGAAGCAGCATCAGCAGCACAAACAGGAGATTAAAATGGCAGGATTCTTAAAACATATAGGCAAACACGGAGATCGCAAAGTCTGCGTATTGTTCCGTCAAGTACCCGGCGACGATCACATGGCTTTGGTGATTTATCCAGAAGTGCTTCCAGCACATTGGCATGACGCTATCATGAAAGTATTGGAAAGTGAAGTTGGTCAGCAGGCTGATCAGTTTGCTGACGCGCTGCATCGTAGTTTATTGCCAGATGGTCGCCCGATGTTGGAAACACTGCACACGGAACGCATGATCAAAAAAATCCGTACAGCTGACATCTTAATCACGCCTAGAATGGACGCTAAGATTCGTCTGGATGAACTCAACAAGATGCTGAATGAGATGAATCAAGGAGAAGAAGCTAGGAAGAAAATGGCTGAAAATGACGCTGCTCGTGGTCTAGTTGATCCCAGTGTTAAACGTGCTGCCGAAGCTCGTTATAAAGAAGAACAGCTAGTCAAACAACAAGCAGCAGAAAATCGTGTAATTGACCCCAGCGAGCGATTGATCGCTCCACAAGATGGTGTACTCAGTGACAGACAAATCGCTGCTAACATGCTGGCTCAGGCCAAACGTATGGAACGTGAGGCCACTGAGATGATATCAGAAGCTGCTCGTATGAAAAAAGATGCCGAGCGTATGACCCCGGGTGTGGTATTAAGTGAAGCTACTTATCGTGAACCAGAACCTGTGCAGCCTAAACGTCGTGGTCGCCCTCCCAAAGCCACAGAAGCGCAGGTCGTCGATGCTGCAAATTGATGATGTATTAGATCAGTGGGAAATCATAGTATCAGAAGTTAACAAAACTGATGTACCACTAGAATGTATTAAAAAAATCATTATCAAATTACCCGGTGGACAAAAGCGCACTATCAATCTTCATACGCTGATTAAACAGGGTATGGAGATTGAAGAAATTGAAAGTATGGTGTCACGTACTTTTAGTGAATTAGGCGATGATGTTCGCGATGTTGATTTTGTTATAGACATTAAAAGTGTGGCAGCATTGGTCCAACCCGAAACTGATAAAATTTTGGGTAAACTGTGAAGCTAGTTTCCTCGTCTGTTGAGTATATTGACCACATGGGCACAGACAAAACTGTGGTCAATTCAGCTCGTGTATCATTTGGCGCAGATCTTCAGGGGTCTGACTTAGAAGATCGCGATATAAACTTAATCAAATATCTAGCCCAACACGATCACTGGAGCCCATTTGCTCATACATCTGTTCAACTTAAAATCAAAGCTCCTATTTTTGTCGCGAGACAGTTAGTCAAGCATCAAGTTGGGGGTGTTTGGAACGAGATATCCAGAAGATATGTTAGTTTTGAGCCAGAATTTTATACTGTATCGCAGTTGCGTGGTCGTCCTGTTAATGCCAAACAGGGCTCAACTGGCGTCGTTGGCAGCGAGCACATTGACATTATGTATCAATCATTTGAGCAGTCACTGGCGGCATATGATCAGCTACTTGCCGCAGGTGTTGCTCCGGAACAAGCACGGATGGTGTTGCCACAAGCTGCCATGACTGACTGGTATTGGACCGGCAGTTTAGTGTTTTGGCATCGAGTGTGCCGCTTGAGACTAGATCATCATTCACAACAAGAAACCAGCGAAGTGGCACTAGAGATATCTAAAATCTGCAGTGAATTATTTCCCATAAGCTGGCAACACTTAACTGACAGCGGAAAATAGATCATGCCTGTTATAGAATTTCACAGTTTTACCATGGGAGACGTAGAAGATCCTGAGATCTATGCTGCTGAACCTTTGTATAAATTTATGCAGTCAGAAAAAGGCCAGTGGGTCAAAACTCATTGCCAGGATCCAAAGTATATAATTAGATCAGATCCCAATACCTGGGGTACTCGTGTAATAGTCTACGGCCAAATCGAAGAAGTTTTAGCCACTGAATACTTTTTAAAATGGGCTTAAAAATACAGCAACCTTTAGAGTTCTACATCAAGTGGACGGCTTGTGTTCTAGCCCTGCTGCATGTCTATTTAATAGCACATGACATTACCCCATACTATAAGTATACTGGGCTGATTACAGCCGTTTTATGGGTTTGGCTGAGTGTGTTGTGGCGTGAACCTAGCGTAGTTATCTTAAATACCATCATGATTTTAATCTATATCAAAGGTCTGCTACAATTATAAAACTATTGTTGTGTTAATTCTAAGTAATAACGTAAAAAAGCACTTTCATTGGCATTTAACATAACAATAGGTAGATTAAGCTCATTAACTAAGTCTTCCGCTACTCTAGCAGCAATTAATTCAGGATCTGCGTCTTTGATTGTGGAAAATAAAGCTTCTAATGCTGCGTCATTGTTAGCCTGAAGATAATCCCACGTTGGAGTAATTAGTGTCATATATACTCCCATTCTTGCTCCAAGTATGGTCCAGATACCGTTAGTGTAATCACGACCAATATTTTGCCATAAAGTTAACTCATCATGTGAGTTAGCAGAAAATTCTAAAAGATCAACACGGTTTCCGCCAATTAACGCAGAGTTTACACCATAATTAAATCCTACTTGCCATGCTTCTTTAGCAGAAGTATATTCTTTTGGAAGATTGAAAGAATTAAACATTTATTTTACTATATAATTGATTACTATATGTCTTGAATTATCAAAAGTTAAAAATAGTACTGGCTGTTTAGCAAACTTCTTTGGTTGATACTTTTGCCAATTTACCAAACCCAAGATACATAGCTATACCTCACGCCTTTCATAATCGGGGTAACTTGGTGTGGATACAAAAAATTACTAGGAAATATCATAATAGAGCCGGTAGGTAATTCTATTTTTGTGTCTCTCCACATAATAAACTCACCACCTTCATAGTTATCATTTAGTAAACCAACTACCGATAACAATGGAATGCCTCTTCTTTCCCCCGTAAATAAACCTCGCACTAGATCGCTATGCAGATGCATTTCTGTATTTTCTTCATACTTATTAAATCTAATTGGAGAATACCCATCCCAACCTGGAAAATGTTCGGCAAACTCCTCAAAATCTTTCAACACATATTTTTCTATCGCAAACCAAATTTTATCGTTTATTAACTTTTGTTGCGCAATAGAATCACAAGACATACTAACTTGTAATTCGGTATCAGAAGATTCGTAGGAGTTAGTTCTTGCCTTATAAAACTGATGTGTTGACCATTTATTTTTTTCTAAAGTATCAATAACTTCAGAACAGAAGTCTTTATCAAGAAAATTCTCGTAAACCTTTATATAATCTTGTAATAATCTCGTTGTCATAATTTTAACCTATATTTAATACTTACCCATGTCAGCAAAGACATGAATATTTCTTTATAAGTAATGCTGCTGCGATTGAATGTTAAAATTTTAATTGTCAAACGTTACAAAGGGAATTGTCGCAATAGTAAAAATGTTATCGTAGGTGATATTTACTGTATGTTAACATTATCCACAAAGTAGGAATTTATTTCAATCCTACTTTATCTTTTACTTACCGCCTTCTAACCAACCAGCGGATTGATCTGTGTTTGGACTAAGAGTACCTGCGGCAGCCGAGGCATCATCCTCAAATCTAAATGTTGTGGCGAATCTACCGTTCAACTTCCAACCCACAATAGTTTGAAAGTATGCTGGACTTGCATTGGCACTCCATCGAACTTGTAAACAAAAACAAAAAGGCAGCATAAACCGAATACAAAATACTCCGTTGCGGAACATCTGTGGTTTTTGTTGGGTAAAATCAAACCACACCCACTTGCCTGTTTCTGCTGAAATATATCCTGATGTAAACATAAACACAGGAACGATAAATTCCATAGGCAATAAAAATGGTGGCCAATTCAATATTGTGTTTAACCAATTTGGCAATCTTGGATCAGTTTCTGTTGCCCAGTTTAGCATTTGTTGTCTCCGTTAGTGTTACATTTTATCACTTATTTATACTATACATTTGTACTTATGTCAGATAAAGTAATTAAAATTTGTTATGTTTTTTTGGACATTTACGACACTTACTTTTAGTTCCCAAACACAATGTTTTAAATGTTACGATGAAAGCAACCACAACTATAATTAGAATAATAAAAAATTGCCAATCCATTTAATAGATCAAGACCACTTGAGCAAGAACATGCTCATGTCTTGATCACTAGAAAACTGCCATGTGTCAAAGGACATACGTTGTCCACATTTGGCACAGTCGCTCCATAGTTGGATAGGATCGAGATCCCGCTCTTGTATGCCGATTTCGTAACCGCGCACCCCAGGTTGCCAATAAGCCTGTAGCCGCTGGCCCGGCAGTTCGCGCCACTTGATTTTTAATCCAAGTGTTTTTGGCAGAGGTTGACACGTGGAGAACGCACCCGAGATATCAATTTTGGCAGTCATTTTGCGGCCTCTCTCGCCACTGCCTGAACTTGAGATACACCGTTATCAAAGATTTTTGCGATGCCAGCAAACCCTACTGTACATACTACGATGCCAAAAACAAAGCCAACGATAAATTTCGCCACGTCAATCTCACTCTCTTGAAGTAATAACTCGATCAGCTAGGCCATATTCAACAGCAGCCGTAGCACTCATAAAATTGTCACGCTCCATATCCCTTGTAAGTTCTTCAAACGTCTTACCTGCGGTATTATGACGAACATAAATTTCAGTTAAGGTTTTCTTCATAGTCAAGATTTCCTCAACTTGAATCAACATGTCAGTGGCTTGCCCACGTGCGCCACCTGAGGGCTGATGAATCATCTGGCGAGCATGGGGCAACATTAATCGTTTACCAGCAGCACCCGCTTGAGCCAATAATGAGCCCATACTACATGCCTGACCCATGACTACTGTACTGACATCGGGTCGGATATACTGCATGGTATCGTAGATGGCCATGCCAGCTGTCACTGATCCACCGGGGCTGTTGATGTAAAAAAGGATATCACGCTCAGGATCTTCGCTTTCCAAAAATAATAATTGAGCTACAAGCAAACTGGCAGTGTGTTCATTGACATCTGTGTCTAACATAACGATACGTTCTTTAAGTAAGCGACTGTAAATATCATAAGCTCGCTCACCTTTTGATGTCTGCTCAACTACCATGGGTACTAAACTTGGCATATCCATTTCCTTATTGTATAAAATACAGTATAGCACAAAATTGTAATTAAATCAACGATGATGTTGCTCAAACTACCGCCGACTCACTGGCCAAAATTGGCAACGACATCACAAATGTTCAATTTCAATGCTTCTTCAGCAGATAACCAAACATCACTGGCTGGCAGTAATTGACTGCGTATGACATCTTCGGATAATCCAGTACATTCCTTATAGTGCGTGACCATTCGTTGCTGTATTAAATTAAATTCTTTAGTCATGGCAAAAAGTTCATGTGCTTTGCCCTCTACGCCCCAAGAATATTGATGACTCAAGATACTGGTATTGGGAGTCAACATCCTACGACCAGGAGTACCGGCTAGAAATATCAATAATCCAGAACTGGCAATAGTGCCCAAGCCCACTGTTTTGATTGGAATGGCAGAACTTCGCATGACATCAATCAAAGCAAAGGCAGTGTCAACTGATCCGCCATCTGACGAAATCATCAACAGTAATTCTTTTTTCTTTTTACGTCGCACATGGTTTTCAATCAATATCCACTCGACTATGGGTTTAACTGTTTCGTCACTGACTTCTGACATAAAAACATACATACCCGCATCTTGTAATAGCTGCGAGGGATCGGTGGCAGAATCGTCTTGTATTGGTGTAGTGGTCATATGTTATTATTATACAGTAGGTTAGCGTTGTTGCCTAGTACTTATGATATCAACAATGCCAAATATGGAAAACCCAGCACTGGGCTGGGTCTTAAATTGACAATCCAATCTAGGATTACTTAACAGCTTTTTGAATTTTGGTATAAAATTCTTCAGCCGAATCTTTAATGTAGGATTGTACTTTTTTTGCGGCAGCAAAATTGGCGCGAGCTAGATCCGCGTGTGATTTGGTCCAAGTGATTAGTGTAGTACGAGCACTTTCCACTGGTACGAACTCGATGGCTGCCAATGTGTTTTTTTCTACTGCGTTAACTGTACGTTCTGCGTCAAACATCTTTTCAATTTCTTTGATAAATTCCATGTTATTTCTCCTTGATTAAGCGAGACTGGCACAAGCCTGACCTTTCAGCACTTGCTGTTCTCTACTGTATTTATATATTATAACAAAAAGTTTGTTGCGGCGCAACATAACTTTAGACCTTTTGGCAGTCTTTGTCATCAAGCGATGAGGTTTATGTAATAGCTCAAAATCAACATCAATAATAGTATTACCACGGTATCTGTTTTCATGACAGAATCTCTCCAGTTAGATATTATTATTTATTATGAAAACGCTCCGGAAAGGTTAATTGTTCCCATTCTTCATCAGTTACAGGCCACCAATAGGTCATGTTATACTCCCCAAATATAGTTACTATTCTTCTGAAAATATTGATTGGCTAATCTATCAATATCAACTGTAGTCAAAGGTTGCTGACTACGTATGTACGCCTCTAATCGAGACGTACGAGTTTGTGAAAAAAACTTGATAAGTTCATTGATTAATTTTGTCATCGTATGACTCCTGTGGATAATAAAACATTGTGTGTTTTACCCTAGTATTTATTGTTGCGACGCAACGATAATAAGTTCTTAGAAAAAAATAATAAGTAATTGCATAACCTTAAATAAGTTCTAAGGAGAATTACATGACAGAAATTATTATTTTAGCAGCATTAGTAGGTATCGCACTAGTGTTGGGCTTTTACAAGCTATTACAAGCTAAATCAGCAGCACCAGAATCCAATGCCGCCGAAGACACAGAACTAGAAGCTGTGAAAACCAACGACACCGTAGCCGTCGTCGCGCCAGTTCAAAAGCCACGTAGACCTCGCAAGCCACGTAAGCCACGCAATCCTAATACTGCTAACACCTCGGTCAAGCCTGCGGTCAAGCCCGCACAGCCAAAACCCCCAACACAGGCACAGCAGCCCAACAGGAAACCACGCAAGCCTAAACCCAAACCTCTTCAGCAATGATTAATTTTAACATCAATTTCAATACGGTGAAACACGCTGCTCCTGTGGCAGTTTCACCATATCCCGAAGTTGATGTTAATGTTAAAGAGCCAACACATAAGGTTGTTAGGCCAGAGACTATGCCCGTGGGAACACCTTCTGGTACTGTTAAAATAAGTTAGTGGTTAAGTAGCATACGGATTAGGCCAACACTGTCAATCACTATCATAAAGGTAGCATTGGCCAATAATCCAAAACTGCGTCTAGTATAACAAGCCCATCCCGACGCACAACAGCCACAGATAAAGATGGTATAAAGTAGTACCACTGGAATGTTGGGTACCGTGGCAGCAAAAATCGTAGCCGACACTACGCTACAACACCAAGCAAATAGTTCAGCACAAAATCTCGCGGGATAACTGTGAAAGTCTTCTTTGATATACTTCCAAGATTTTTCAATCCATTCCATAGTCTACCCCTATAATTTTAATTCCGCACCCTGCCCACCAAACTGACCACGAGCATAGGTATTAAAAGCCAAGCTGATTCTAACATTGCTGCTGCTATTAGGCTTAACATAATGATAGCATTGCGAAGGGAATATGATTAAATCATTGTTACTTACGGTGATATTCCACTCTGTTGAGTTAAAATAGTCATATTCCCTAGCATGCATCGTTAGACCAAACGGCGGTGACATACGATTAAATGATATCGTTGGCTGGCTATTGTCTACTTGAATATAGTACACACCCGATAACACACTATTAGTATGATTATGTGGCATATGCTGCTGATTCGTTCTGGTAAAGTTTAACCAACTTTTAGTTATATACAACTCTACATCAATCTTCATCACATCTGTTAAATAACGCTGTACATGAGTATTTACAGTATTTTTCAATCTATGTAGAGAAGGATGATCAAGAGCATAAAAATCATCAGTGACATCGTTGCCTAGGCCTTGTGTATGTAATTTGAAACTATTGACTGCTGTAAATTCACTGTCAGTCAAAGGTGTCGCTATCTGTGTCTTATAGACCACAGTGGGGAATAAGGGAAAAAGCTCTACATCACTCATGTCTAGTTGACTAAAGAGAAACTAGCAAGATTTTTTCCTTTGCTTTCGCACATCAGGTCAAACTGATTGTTAAAACTCAATGCCCATTCATTGACTGCTTTATTCCAGTAAAAATCACTGTGAGCACGGAGTTTGGACTTCTTGTAGCCCCGGGCCAATAAGTCGCCTAAGTTGGGTAACGTGTCAATGTCATGATCAACTAAGTAATCTTCTCTGCTGACACTATAATGTATAACTGGTCTAACTCCACGCCACGAATCAATTATACGTAGACATCTATCGTCAGTGGGTTGAATGTATTCTCCTGTATGGACCCAATTATGGTGTATATCAAGTACGAGGGCGCAGTCCTTTGCCAGTTCAAGGCTGGCATCGACTCCCCAAGAGATCTCGTCGTTTTCGATGGTGATGCAGTTTCGTGCTTCCACTGATAAGCGTGGTAAAACTCTTTTGATGCCTTCGGAACCGGCGCGACCTGCGATGTGTACATTGATTTTAAAATCTTGGAACTGTTGTCCGTATCCCATATAACGGGCCATATCTGCATGATATTCAAACTCCTCTATCGAGCGATCTACAATGCCGGGATTATCACTGGCCAGGACAGTAAATTGACCAGGGTGAAAAGACAGCCTAACATTAAGCCTACGAGCAACATCACCGACTTCTCTAAAGTGCCGCTCGCAGTAGGCCACGACGTCACCGCGACGCCAAAAATAACTCCAATCGGCGTGAGTATATACAGGTAAAATATCGCTACTAATACGAACCATACGTAAGTGTTCATCTAAGTTTCCTACTCTAGTTACAAGTTTTCTAGTAGATTCGATGTTCTGAGCCATGATGTCCCACAGCTTTTGTTCTGCCACTTCTCTAGTTTGGCGACCAAGCCACGCTACAGTGGTGCCGCCAGTGTTGTATTGTTTAGCATCATCGGTAGCCTTGATGCCATTGACTTGATCAGGTCTGTCAACCCATTTGCACGCAAAACCAACACGTTTAATAGTCACTGTAGTAGTCCTATAATTTACGATGTTGTATTATAGCACTATATCAACAAATAGTCAAGCGTTCAATATAGCAAATACGTTAGCCAATGAATCTTGACCTAAATTTGGTAATACCGCTAGTTCAGGTGTTATATCACCAGGATGATCTACTAAAATCCACTGTGTATTAGGCATTGAACGCACAGCATTTGATATCATCCCCTGATAATTCCTAGTTTTGATCTCCGCAAATTTATCAAGGGGCTGGAGTTTTTGACTCCAATCAAACCCTATCAGTAACACAACTTCGCTGACACTGGCTGCTAAGTTCATAGCGATGATTTCATCTTGACCATCAACGTCATGTCCCATAAAACTACCTTCGTAGAGTTTTACACCCTGTGGTCGGCTTAATTTTTCATATGAAGAATTTGGAATATAGAGATTACATTTGGTTTGAAAGCTACGTTTTACCAATTCTTGTGACTTGGCAAAGTCATGACAGATAACATTGTCTGTGCCATAAGCTCTCCAAGTTTTCCATGAGCCCCAAAAAGCTCCGGACTCACGCATACGTGCTAGATCCGCAGTGGGATCTAATATTAAATTGTCAGCTAAAACCCATTGTATGTTCATTGTGCGCTCTTTAAAGTTTGCCATTGATACCCGCCTAAACAGACCCAGGCAAATACTCCATCTTCTTTAGGACTGGCATTGAAAACGATATCACCTCTAGTGCCAGTCCAACCAGGCACATCAACTGAATGTGATATCATATGCTGCCCCACTCTCAGGCGATTAACAGTGGTTATACCATCGGCAGCTATATCTATCTGTGTTGTGCGATTAACACCCAAACTCAATCCCTGCGCACGGCTAGTGCCTATGTATGCTTGATTGGCTTTCAATTTACCAATGTTTACAGCAACTTCTTCATCCCAAACGGTCAATGCTAATTCTGGCGAATCTGTGTTAATACCCACACGTTTATTCAACACTGATAAACTATTGTTGAGTTTAGCTTCGCCGTCAACTATTAACTCCCGCAGCACTCCCACTGATTGTAGTTTACTGTCAGTTACGGCACTGGTTAATCTGCTGCCGTTAAACACAGATTGATTGGAAATTTTTACATCGTCAAAGTTGATACCATTAGACTGTATTTGCTCAGTGACTGCTTTGACTAGCTGACCCCGCCAGCTGTCATCGATGGCTGTCAGTGTCTTCGCACTGATATTCTTTGCCAGTTCATCCCATGCCGGGTTATCAGTGTTGATAGAACCTTTAACTGCTAAATGATTGACGGTGGCTCCGTCTACTATGTTTAATTCTCTGGCAGTTAAGGTATTTTCCACTACGGTGTAGTCATCCATAATAGTTAACTGTACTTCTGTGGATTGATCATTGATGCCAAGAAATACACGTTTGTTTTTAATGTTGTTTTCATCTACGCGCTTGTGAATAATAGTGTTGATGTCTATACTGCCAATACGCGAAATTGTTTCTTGAGTGACTGATTGATTGATCAATCGTTCAATACGATATGCCCAATCGCCATCATTGATGATGTTTTCCACTACAGATAAAATTTTAGTATGTGCTACTTGTTCAATTAATCGCTGTATTGAATGATCATCTAAATTATTAGCATCTACTTTTGTGTTAACAATAGCATTGACATCTACTGATTTAATATGCTCAGAAGCAGTTTGGACTATAGTTTGGTTAATTGATCGCTCAACTCTAGCCAACCATTGCGGATCATTTATTAAACTGTTTACTGTAGACAAAATTTTGTCTTGGGCAGCTCGTTCTACTAGTTTTTGTATTGTGCCAGAATCTAATGTAAAGGTGGCTTCAGACATGCGTTCTCCTATCTCAAGTACTTATTGTATTATGTTTGATAAGCTAAATATTACATAGAGGATTACTAAATGACAGATTATTTCGCACACGACGATAGAATTGAAGAAGACACAGCCTTACGTGATTTAGAACGTAAAGTACATTGGCTAATGTATCAACTAGCTCAAGCAGGACTAGCCTGTGATTTATCTGGCGGTAGTTACTCTTTTCCCGATGACTTAAACAAGTTAGACATACAAAACGACGCTATCACAGTGGCGCGCAGCGCACAATATGACCATCAACTCACAGCAGGCTGTGATGCTATAACAAGAGATCAATCATGAAAATTTCAGATATTTTAACAGAAGACGTCAAATACCAGCGTCAATTTGACTTATTGGAATCTGTAGTTGCTGACCTAGCTGATTTACAACAGTTAGACGAGGAAGCTATTTGGGAAAGTTTAGAAACTAGTACCGGCGATATTGATCCATATCTAGTATATGAACTACTGGAGAAAGCATCTTGGCAAAGCAAATCTGGCAAAAATCCCCGTGCCGGCGGATTAAGTAAGAAAGGAGTAGCTAGCTATCGTAGACAGCATCCCGGCAGTAAGATACAAACAGCCGTGACTACCAAACCCAGTAAGTTAAAGAAAGGAAGTAAAGCTGCCAAACGCCGTAAGAGTTTCTGCGCCCGTATGCGGGGTATGAAGAAACACAATACCAGTGCCAAAACCGCTCGTGACCCAAACAGCGCGATCAATAAATCACTGAGACGTTGGCACTGCTAATTAAGCGTAGGTATTTTGACTAACTGATTTATGTGAATGTGTGTGGCACAGGCTACCATCAGTATCAAAAATTTTGAAACTGTGTGCCATTCTGCGTTCGGCATGTGCTATAGCAGATTCCAAACTTTCAAACTCATGTTTGGTCATGGTAAGCATACCATTGACCCATGTGTACATTTTTAATTGATATTTATTCATTTTAAGCATACTCCGGTAGTTGATTGCCTGTATCAGTTATGATTTCTGTGAATAGTACTTCGTTTGTTTCAACATCAAGTACCTTAAATGCGTGAGGTCCACGACTTCTCGCATGAGCGATGGCAGCATCCAATGAATCAAGCATATGCTCTTCAGTAAATAATCTACCTTCTATCCATGTGTATCCTTTTACACGAATTTTGTGACTCATAATAATTATATTCCCTTATTTAAAATATCTATGCCAAATATGTTTGGTTCGTTTTGTATACCACCGCAATGAGGTTTTATTAATCCACGTATTTACCTGAGGCATCGCATAGGCTAACTTAAGTTTATTGGCAATGTCTTTACTGCTGGTAGGATCAGCGCAGAAGCTGCTAAATGCCCAAGGTATCTCGTTACTGCCAACCAAGGGCACACCTTGACTAATTATATCCGCGCCTACGATATTAAATGTCTCACTAAAACTAACTTGTAAGCCAATATCCATCTCGGCACATATCTTTAAAAATTCTTCTCTAGGACACCATTGATGATTTATAAGTTGATGGCCTTGATCAGCGATTTGCTGGAACAATCCTTTGAGATTATTAAGTACGGGTTGCCCATTCATCTCGATACGACCAGCATTAATGTGAAATCTCAACTTTTTATCGATGCTTTCGGCAAATTCAATCGCACCAAATGCTTGTAATAAGTGATTTTTAAGTGGCCGCACAGCTCCAAAACACCCAATATCTATCGTGTCTTTATCGTGATTAAATGGCTTATATTTGTATTCATTAGGATAGTAGTTGGGTAGATAGATTACACGTTGCTGTGCTGTGTCGTTGTCCCAATGATTCAAATGCTGTAAATAAAATCGGGTTTCTCTCAATATTCTTGGCGCATTAGCAGAAATTATAACATTCTTAAATTGACTGTAGTCGCCAACCCAATCCATAGCCATGCCTTCGCCGGCCATAAAAGGCATTTCACTGTGAAGTCGAATTATCCAAGTAACACTGGGATGTAGTTTCTGCAATACTGTAAATTTAGAGGGTACTACCCATAATGCTTCTACGACAACATGTGTGGGTTTATAATCAGTGACTTCTCTGTCGATGTCATTGTTATCAGTGACTACAACTAACTTGGATTGTATGCCAAGATCCTGCAACATTACATTCATAAAATTGGCAGAATTGTAAAGTCCAGTTGACATCCCTATTTGGGAATGTAGTACAGCATTATAGTCGTCGCGTCGTTTTAAGACAAAAAGTATTTTTTTCATAGTGTGAAACTATTTATGCAGTACTACGAAAGTGTATTATTTTTGTCTACTGTCCAAATATCTTTGCCATTACCCATAGTAACATAAATGGTCCCACCAACACAGCCGCCGACATTATCACACCTTGTATTAAATGAGCATGTTCTATTGCTGCTTTTTCTTTGTGAAAGAGCTTCCAGTGTTCAACTTGATTTGATTCCATGATCTAGTCCTCCTTACACTGTTACTTATACTAGTATAAGAAAAAACTTGCGATTACTTGATGATGACCCCGTTCCAATCAGCATCAGGTTCAGCAACTTTATATTCCCTGATACGCGAACTTAACACGCTATAAAAAGTGTCTAACTCTCCGCCCCACGCTCCTGTTAGACCATTAATAGACTGCAGACAACTGTCCCAGTTGCGAAGTTTATAGTTTTCCATCAAGTCGTCGTGTTGTTCTTTTAGCTTGGGTATTTCAGGAAAATCATCAAATGGTATATTTTCAACTACACAGTATGCAGTAATTGGATTACCTGCTTGAATCACAAAGGTATCCACTTCTAACACTATGTATTTTTCATCTAACGTCGCTGCTTCTTGTGATCCAAAAATAATGTTCATGTCAACTCTCCCTTAAATAGTTATACAACTTTAAAAGAATATAAAAATTAATGTCATTCAGCTTTGATCTCATCAGCGATCTACATGTAGACGCTGGAAATAAACCTATAAAGTGGGCTGGTCAGTCCACTGCGCAGATCTGTGTAGTTGCCGGCGATATTGCTCAAGATCGTGCCTTAGTAATAGACACATTAGAGCAGTTAGGCGAAGCATATAATGTAGTGCTTTATATCGATGGCAACACCGAGCATAAAAATTATTATGGCAGATTAGGGCAAAGCTATCGAGAATTAAAATCAATGATATTGTCCGTGCCCAACGTTGTTTTTATGCAGGATAATGTTGTAATCGTAAATGGCATCGCTTTCTTGGCTACGAACGGGTGGTGGGGCTATGACTTTGATCCCGCTATGCAGTTTGAGCAAAGTATATTATGGTTTGAAGATAAAGAAAATATTTCCCAGTATGATGCTTTAGAAATCAAAGCCTATGCCGAGCATGATGTTAGATATATGGTTAATAGTATGAGAAAATTACAAACACAAAATGATGTAGAATCTATTGTGTTAGTATCGCATACTGTACCAGCACCCTGGCTTATATCACATGATATAGAATTAACCAATACGTGGAGATATAACAGCATGGGTAATTCTCAGTTGACATCAGTATTAGAACAAGACACTGAAAATAAAATTAAAACTTGGTGTTTTGGGCACTATCACATGCCAATCGATGTTGTAAAAGACAATATACACTATGTCAGCAATCCCAAAGGGGTAGACTCTACACCATATTCACAGATGGCATACTATCCCAAACGTGTCACGGTAGCATAGTCAAAAAAAATGTAGCCTTGTGGCTACATTCTAAAGTTACTACACGGGTATTATTATTTTATGCTGCTTCGGGTTCTATTTTAATCTGTAGTGGATAGTTCTGACTGCGAGCACTGATAGTTACTTCTACACCTTTTTGCTCAGCGATTTCATAAGGTAATACTGCTACTACTGCCGAACCCATTTCATGTATATCTTGCGTGATTTTTACTGCGGTTTCTGTAGTATAATCAAAAAAGGTCATCAGTGATTCAACGACAAACTCAATTGACGTAGTATTATCGTTTAGATAAATGAGTTTGAACATAGAGGGTTCTCTAAGCGCAGAATCAATGTTAGTGTGTGCGATTACATCTGTATGGGCCATTTATATTCCTTGTTGTCTGTGAAGGGCCGTATGCCCCTCACAGTATTTATATAATACTAGCTTTCGTAGGTGATAGCAATTGATTTGGGCTTCTTACTTTCGGGAACAATACGCTCCAATTTCACAGTAAGAATGCCATCTTTAACAACGGCAGCCAAAACTTCTACATTCTCAGCCATTGGGAAAGCACGTATAAATCTACGGCTACTAATACCTTGATGAATGTATTCGTGATGTGTGCCTGTGGCATCTGTAGCATATTTCTCGCCAGTAATAACTAAAGTATCTTCTTGAACTTTTACGTCAATTTCTCCAGAGGAAAAACCTGCCACTGCTACTTGAACTTCTACTGTTTCATCCCCGGTTTTTAGAATATTATACGGGGGATAATTTTGTGTGCTGGCGGAATCAATCTGCTGAATGATTCTCTCAAATACACGATCCATACCTAATGTATTGCGATAAAATGGAGTTAGATCCATTGCGGTAATTCTAGTCATTTATATTCTCCTTAAGTTAAGCAAGTTTGACTATTGCGGGCCCCCACCCGGGCACCCGCAGTTAAATCAGCCTTTTTTAGTAGCATCGACATCGACGATGTCATCATCATCTGGCTTCGTGTCAGTAGATGATTTAGCTTGCCAAACAGGCTGACTGGCCGCAATTAAATCACTAACTGACTGCGTAATAGCTTCATGGTCAGTGCCTTTAATTGCTGTTTCAACTGCTGAACAAGCATCATGTATCTTAGATTGCTGCTCGTCAGTGAGTTGATCTTTTACACCTTCTAGTTCTTTACGAACTGAATGTAATTGATTTTCGGCTGAATTTCTAGCAGTAATTAGCTCGACTTGACGCTTATCTTCTGCTGCGTTTTCTTCAGCTTCTTTGACCATCTGTTGTATCTCAGCATCAGACAATCCCGAGTTAGCTTTGATGGTAATTTTATTTTGTTTACCAGTGTTTTTATCTTGAGCGCTTACACTTAAAATACCGTTAGCATCAATGTCTAAAGTAACTTCGATCTGTGGTTCACCTCGGCGAGATGGTGCGATGCCTTCCAAATTAAACTCACCCAACATCTTATTATGTGTTGCGATTTCACGTTCGCCCTGATAAACTTTAATAGTAACAGCTGGCTGATTATCTTCGGCCGTTGAAAACGTCTGACTATGTTTAGTTGGGATAGTGGTATTCTTTTGAATTAATTTGGTCATAACCCCGCCCATCGTTTCAATGCCCAAACTCAATGGAGTGACGTCTAACAGCAATACGTCAGTTTTATCACCGGCTAGTACCGCACCTTGAATAGCAGCGCCAGCGGCCACTGCTTCATCTGGATTGATGTCTTTGCGGGGAGTTTTACCAAATAACTTCTCGACTGCTGCTTGTACACGCGGCATACGTGTTTGCCCACCAACTAAGATAACTTCATCAATGTCACTGGCGGAAACTTTAGCATCTGCCATGGCTGTTTTACACGGAGTAACAGAACGCTCAATTAATTCTTCTACCAGCGATTCAAATTTAGCCCGACTGATGGTTACGTTAAGATGTTTAGGCCCACTAGCGTCAGCTGTGATATAGGGCAAGTTTACCGTGGTATTGACTGCGCTTGACAATTCAATCTTAGCCTTTTCAGCGGCTTCTTTTAGTCGCTGTAGTGCCAACATGTCTTGTTTAATGTCAATACCAGAATCTTTCTTAAATTCAGCTATTAGATAATCCATAATACGCTGATCAAAGTCAGTACCGCCTAATGCTGTGTCGCCATTGGTGCTTAAAACTTCAATTTGCTTTTCACCGTCGATGTCGGCGATTTCAATAATCGAAATGTCAAATGTACCTGAACCCAGATCGTATACAGCAACTTTCTTGTCGCCTTTGCTTTCCTTGTCAACACCAAACGCTAACGCAGCCGCAGTGGGTTCATTGATGATACGCAAAACTTCAAGACCGGCGATACGCCCTGCGTCTTTGGTTGCTTGGCGCTGACTATCATTAAAGTAAGCAGGTACTGTAATAACTGCCTGTGTAACTTCTGTGCCCAAGTAATCTTCTGCTGTTTTCTTCATCTTACGTAAAATTTCAGCAGATACTTGCTGCGGGGCTAATTTTTCACCGTTGGCTTCTACCCAAGCATCGCCGTTTGAATGCTCAAACATAGAGTAGGGTAGTAAATTTACCCAAGATTGAACTGCTTTTTCTTTGAATTTTCTACCAATCAGACGTTTAATTTCGTAGATGGTATTTTTTGGATTGGTTACTGACTGACGTTTGGCTGATGCGCCAACTAGGATTTCATCACCGTATGCTACAACTGAAGGCGTTGTTCTAGCACCTTCGCTGTTTTCGATTACTTTAGCAACACCGTTTTCTAATACGGCTACACAACTATTTCCGGTTCCAAGGTCAATGCCTATGATTTTGCTCATAATTTTCTCCTTTAATTAAGCAAGATGTCTAGTGTAGCCCGACCATCGGCGCTACAGTAGTATTTATAACACATTTACCATAGTTTGTCAACAAGTTGATACTCGAATTTGTTATTCCAAGTTGTGGCTAAAAAAGTGTATAATTTTTCTTGATCGAAGCAAACCCTATATGTATATTTGACGATCTTACTGGTGTATGGAATACTGTAACGCTCACTCCATTTCTCTACTTCATTTTTTATCAGTGCTAATGGCATCCCGGGTAGATCTAGCAACTGGAATTCAATAAACATCAGTACAGTTTGGGTGGTAATTGTTGGCTACGTAGTCTTTTGCGTAATCTAGCTCGAGCCGCACCTTTCTTTCTCTTTCTAGCAGTAGTTGGTTTTTCGTAGAATTCGTTAGCTCGTAAAGTTTCGAGAAGACCAGTTTCTTGAACTTTCTTTTTGAATTTGCGCATGGCTTTTTCAAAGTTTCCGTCTTTAACCTCAACTGTGGTTCCGTATAGTTTACTCATTTTCTCGTAATAATGTTATAGGAGTATTTACCAAATTTGTGTTAATAGCTATTTTTAATATGCTTTGCTTGCGATATCTGGGCAAATCAAACATATGCGGTAGTAATACTCTTTCTAGCTCTGTATGTAGTCCCCTGGCGCCGGTTTTACTGTTCAACGTTTTTTCTGCTATTAAATCCAAGCTCTCTGTTTCAAATACTAAATCAACCCCATCTTGGTTAAATAACCACTGGTATTGCTCTACAAAATTATGTTTGACATCTGTTAAAATACTAATTAGTTGATGTTTGGTTAACGCTTGTAAACTCACTATATTACTGAATCTACCAACAAATTCTGGAATCATACCATATTTTACTAAATCTTCTGCTAGCACAGGGTCGTCATCTACTGTGCTAGCAGATTTTACCTGTGCTCCAAAGCCCATCCCCGAACCTTGGCTACGGTTTTTAATAATTTTTTCAAGACCAACAAATGCTCCGCCGGCAATGAATAAAATATTAGTAGTATCAATTTCTATGTTATGTTCTGATTTTTTAGAACCAGTTGAACTGATTTTAATTTTTGTTCCTTCGACTAATTTAAGTAATGCCTGCTGTACACCTTCGCCAGATACATCTCTGCTTACAGTGGTACTTTCACTTTTTCTAGAGATTTTATCTACTTCATCTAAAAACACGATTCCTTGTTGTGTACGTTCAACATCGCAATTAGCATTTTGATAAAGTCGTGTAATTAATGTATCAACGTCATCACCAACATATCCTGCTTCTGTAAGCGTAGTGGCGTCAGCGACTACAAATGGCACATTCAAATACTTGGCTATGGTTTTTGCTAGTAGAGTTTTTCCAGTGCCACTTGGCCCAATCATTAAAATATTGGATTTTTCTACATGATTGGCGGGGTGACTAATGCGCTTATAATGGTTTGTTATGGCAACCGACAACACGATTTTAGCATCATTTTGTCCAACTACAAATTGATTTAAATAATCACGTATGTCTCTTGGATCAGGAATTTTAAGTTCGTTAGATACATTGTTGCTACTGACTTTTTTATCTTTGAGTAAATGATCACATAAACTAACACACTCGTTACATATAGCGACCTCGTGACCAACGATAAGTTTAGTAACTGAGTCTTTGTGTTTAGCGCAGAACGAACAATGGTTGACAGAATCGTTCATAATTACTCTGCGTTAGTTATTTTTGTAAGCTGATACGCGATACGATCTCGTTCGGCATCACTTAACAATTCAGGATCATATTCACCTGCGTCAATTTTCTCAATCAAATGTTCAATATAAGCATCATCATACACATAACTATCGCTTAGGTTTTTACTAACTCGAATCCATTGTGTGCCGTTAAATTTATACAATTGACTTGGCCAACTGTCAACACGTAAGAACATATCACCTTTGCCAGCATTTGAGGGAAAGTTAATACCAAACCCTTTAACTTCGCCGGGAGTAGATTCGTTATCGGCGGTTAATTTAGTTTGTAGTTCTATCAATTCTCTGTCACTTAAATTAAGTTGTTCTAAATGTGTGATGTGATCCCATGGCAAATATTCAATGTCGCCATTTTCATATAAGTTAATATACTTTTTATAAGTTTCTTGTGGATTATTAATCTTCCAAACTTTCATTGCTTGTTGCTGTATTTCATCACCGTAGGGTTCAATGTCGTTAAATTCTACAACATTGGCTGGTGTGGTTACTATGCTAAATTGTGGCACGAGTTCTTCGCTGTCAATTAAACTGGGCTGTGGCATATCTTCATCTTCGAAATCCACAATCAGCGGAGCATAGTCGTCGTCTAAATCTTCAAGGTTGCTGATCGGAACATCAAAAGGTTCTTCCTCTTCTACATACTCTTCGTTTATCTGCTCTTGAACTTGTCTCTCTTTCATTTCTCTAATTTGATCTACCCACACTTCGGCAGGTGTGCTATGCGTTGTAGACTCGACTACATCCTGCTGGTATTCCTCATTAATATTGATAAAATCTTCTTCATCTTGCTCTTTGGGCAACACCACAGCCAATTTTTCCTGTGCGTCATTGGCATATAGCAATACCCCATCTAATACATCGCATTCTTTGTTAGGGCAAAACGGACCAATTCCCGGGGCATTTTGTAATTCTGTTGAGCATTTTGGACAGTTGCCGATGTCTTTTTGTATTTCATCAAATAGATGCCCACTGTGTCCGATGTCGTCTGTTGGTAAAAAGTTTTTAGCTGTGCTTTGTATTTCTGAAATTTGTTCTTCAGTCAAAGGACCATCATCAGCTTCGTAAGCAGATTCTTCTTTAATCTCATCATGAATCTGAACCGAGAGAACGTCTTCTTCATGTTTAGGTTTGTTGCGCTCTTCTCTGGCCCAAGTAAATGTCATTTGACTAGCTAATAACATAATAACTGCCAAAGGATCAAATACTACAACGATCAGTATAATAATCCAAGTCACTGCCTTTTCTAACAGCGATGAATCTGGGTTTGCCCCGTATATAAACGCCGCGATGTACTTGATAGGTCCAACTTCTGCCTCAACCTTACGATTTTCTGCCCGTATCGGAGCGGCTTCATCATTAAGTTTGCCGATAGTCCTTTGGTTTGATTCGATGTCTCGAGCAAGAGCAGCCCTGTCCTTCTGCTGGGTCCTACGTATATTGTTGGCTTTATCGGCACCTTTCTCATCGGAACTTCTACCCATGACCTGATCAACTGCTTCATCCATTTGTTTAAGTTGTTTACGGTCAGATTCAATGTTTTCTTTCGCCGTTTTGATCTTTTCATCGTATATCACCAGTTTGGATTGTACATCGCCCGAAACCAAATTTTGATCGTTGTGGGCCTTGCTGAGGAAGCCAAAGATTCCCATCGAAGTAATCAGCATTAGCACTACAACTGCCAATGTCATATATACCCTCATAAAGCGCGGGGCACGTTCCCAGTTAGCTTTTAACCAACTTGCGCAGACCAGTTTGCCTATCTCTAATGCTGAACCCATGACAATAATGGGAACGGCTGCGGCTGAAAAGATAGCTGTTAAGCCTGCTACCGAATAGTAGATGGCTACTGCTGATATTGTAAGTCCTGTTAATAGTAATAAAACGGCTAGTATCATCTACGTATTTAGCTCCATGTGCGGTGTTTTTCTTCTACCCATTCCCTGCCATCGTAGTCTCCGATATTCCATTCAACTCCAGCAGGTATTTCAACTACTTTAATACTAGCATGATCGCCCCAAGCAGATGTACCTAACCGGTTAAGTACACCTATTAGAACAGGATCATCTCTGGGTATATCCCGTTCGCTCCACACCGCATCTTTGACTATAAATTGATGACCATAACGATTTTGTCTATCACGATCCGGCTGTGGGACTAGAGTATGTTCAATCCCAGCTAATTCTAAGTACAGTAATTTAGCCTGATAGCTGAGACCAAACCCACCATAACAAGTATTAATAGCTATTCGTTGTACGCCACGTAGTTGCTTGATTAATTCTTCATGGGAAGAATTTTCACTTTGACTCATAACTGTTGTCTGGATTATCTAACCACAAATACAAGCCCCGTTGCTGAACAGAGTTTTGTTGGTTATACTCAAGTAATTTCAGTTGATATTGCTCTTCGGACAATCCATGCCATCCACAGCATACCCCTGTGGGACTACGTCCACAACCACATGAACCATAATTACTATCTACCATTGGCGTCATTTTCGTAGTCCCTGTGTAATTAACTAGTCATCTCGATCTAATTCAGTGGCTTCCTTCACCAAAGCCATTAGTTCTTCCACTGTGCTTACCATGAGTTTAGCATTGGACCACTCGCCTTCATTATCTTTCCCACCAATTTCCAACATATATCCATTGTCGTAGATATTGACAGTAAAAGATTCGTTTACTTTGTTTAATTTGTCACTGATTTTTTTGATTGATTTTTTTGCCATATTAATATCCTCGTTGTAAATTGACCCAAGATAGCCAAGAACTAAATGCCGTGTATACTGTTGACGCTTCCTTCTCATCGATTTCAATCTTTTCACCGCGAACATAAAATGCATCTCGCTCGATACGCAACATTTCTACTGAATCGCTTTTGAAACTAATACCACTTCCAGATATTATTTCTTTGGGTTCAATGATTAGATTAGACATTGACTTTTTTCTCACGTTTTGGTTTTGTATCTAGTACAATTAACGCACCTTTGTAAGTCCAATCTCCGCCAATCGCATCATCTGTTCTTCCTATAATTTTCTTAAAAGATGCTCTACCGTTTTCTGTCAACTTAAATTCATGAAACTCATCGGCAGTTAGCAAGAATTGAGTCACTGGACCTTTATCCATGTTCTTCATCAATTCTAAATCCATCTGTTCAATGATGGTGAATTTTCTACGTACAGCTTTCATTAATAAACTTCTTTGATAACGGAATATTCCGTATCTGGCCACTTCTGTTTGAATTCTTCTGTTTTGATATAATCGTTGTAGTCTTTGACGTTGAAGAATACCTTAGTGAATTCTGTCTTCATTCCGCCGCGTCGAGTTATAGTGAGGTACACTGATTTTGCTTTGCCGGCCATTATTCTTCATCCATGATTAGTGTGGGTAATTCATCGTCTTCGTTGTCAGCGGTTTTCTTGACACTAAAATCTTCTGTTTTAAGTTTCGAAGCTTTAGTTATTAACTCTTCCATAAGCTGATTAAGAGTGATATCGAGGCTATGTGCCATCTTCATGAGATCGTACCATTCATTGTCCTTGAGATCTACGGGAATCTGCACACGCGAATCGTAAGCCTCGTCGAGAAATATAGCCCTAGCTTTTTCCATAAAATCTTCTTTAACTTCTAAATCAATATACTTAACATCATCCCATGCTTCTTTTATGTCGACGCCACGTTGTTCAGCTTCTTTGAGATGTTTTTCTTGATTTTTAGGATTGATAATACGATAAGCACGATCATTGGTATAGTCGCAGACACTGACTTCATATACCTTTTGAGTTTTAGTACTGAATACAATACCAAAACTATATCCGCCCTTGCCATGGATACCATTCCAGCTGTCTAAACTATAGGCATTTGGACCATAGCATCGCCAGCCATAAGCACTACCTTCAGTGATTTTATAGTCAACTAGTTCCATCCATTCTTTCATTGTAAGCATACAGCACCTTTAACAGTTAATATCAGTAGTATACAGTAAATTAGCAGAGCTGTCAAGACATTTCATCGGGATCGTCAACAGGGCTCCAACCCAATTCTAATAGATCTCTATTGATTTCTTCAGTGACAGTACCTTCTGGGACATAGCAACGTCCGTCACCATCGTCTAACACGGGTTTGTTACCAGACAATCCATATCCACGTTTTTGACTGCCTATACCCGAGCAGTACCAGTCGATATAATCACCTTGTTCTCGCATGTCAGCAATAATACCACCGGCAGATCGCCAACTGCAACTCCACGTTTGATTTTTTAATACCTGCCACATTTCCTGTTGTTGCCAAGTTTGATTACATAAAGCAGCGTATAAATTTTGAGCATAAACTTCAGAAGCTTTGGCTTTATCACAGATCCATGTGTTACTACGCAGATCGTGTTCTAAGTTATTTTCCCGCCATTCTTGGCTTTGTTCTCGCTGTTTTTGTTCTTCATCCATGTTTTTCCACATATCTATATAGTCTTGTCTAGGTTCTTCGCCTTTTTCTTCACAGCGTTTAATATAACCTTCTAGTTGAAAAGTTCCGCGTTTGGGACTTTTATTGAGTTTGGTCATAGTTTTTCACCTTCCTCAAACCCACGAAAGCGGACAAAACGTGGGAAACGTAGACTATAAGATCCATCTTGATTTTGCGTAACAGCATCTGCCATTACTTCAACCACATCTCCAATAAGCTCATAACGACTACCCCAATAGCTGTCGCGGTCAGCATCAGTAAAACCGCTTCCAACGTTGACTCTAATCTGTCTTTCATCATCAACTCCCTCGCAAATTAATGCTCCCAATCTTCCTAAATTTTTACCGGTACCTTCTTCGAATCCAATGATATTAAGATCAACCGTGATAACCGGTTTCCATTTGAGCCACGAGCTGCTGCGCTTGCAAGCGTAGGGCGCTGGCATATCTTTAATCATAATACCTTCGAGCCCGGCTACTACTGCGTCATTGGCATAGCGGCGTAATTGATCATGTCCAGTTGCTGTATCTAAATCTACTTCAATACCCTGCGTAACACGTAAACAAGGCTGGCTTTCAATAATTTCACGTTGTCTTTCCAGTAACTCCGTTCGCTCGCGCTGTGATTTTTTCCACATGCCTTGTTCAAATTCTGGCAAAGGTACGATATCAAAAATATGATAGACCATTTCTTTGGTTTCAACATCGCGTTTACGTTGCGCCTGTTTCATCAGTGCTTGAAAGCTTTCGCCAATGATTTCACCGTCAAACACCCAACCACTTTCACGATATCCATGTGTGGCTTCCAATTCTTTTTGGATATTTGCCAACGCTTCTTGTATGTCGGGAAAGTTATCAAAATTTTTGCCATTGCGACTAAACAGTTGAATATTGGTTTTTTTTATCAAAGCCAATACTCGCACACCATCCAGCTTGCCTTCGAGACGTTTTTTACCTTTCATCTTGGCAGGTTGATCATTTGAATCTTGAGCTAGTTGACAGGTAAAAACTGGGATAGCCCACTCAGTTTTACTTAAAACTTTATTTAAGGTTCGTTCAGTGATACCGCAGCGCAGATCTTTAATTAAAACACGGCGACACAAATTATTCCACTCGGCACTGTCAAATAACTGACTAGTTTCCGCTATAGCATCACGAGCTGCGTGGCCAGTAAGACTGCGGGTACGTAGTCCCTCACATAAGGCCCAAAATTTAGGCCAAGGGTTTGGTTTGTCAGTAAGCCCAGTCGTCTCGGGCACTTTCTTAACTCCAAATACATAGTAAGGATTATATGCTTGATAACAGTTGAACAAAAAAGACTGTGCATTGGCAGATCCTAATTTTGACGCCATCAGGGCCTTTTCAATTACTGATTCTTTGTGCAACCTACTATCAGAGCTTTCGAGGTCTCGTATCCAATCGGCGGCCAATGATAATCCTTCAAATTGAGAAGACATATAGTCTATAGACATATATTTACCATCCTTACTATGTTAGAAGTTGACGTACATATCACTCAGTAAGTGCTAGTCCAGACGGAATCAGTGAATCATTCTTTTGTTCGGCTGCTGCCACTGGTGTCTTGGCTACAGGAAGTTTAGGCGCTACTTCTCGTGCCAATTCATCTTGTAGTGTTTGATCCGAATCATCATGTTGGCTTTCGCGTTGTAACCGTTCTTTCAACAATGTGTTGGTAGTACCAATTGGATAGCGTACCAATACAAAAGTACGATAGCTACGGTTTTCGCCTACGATTTTCGTATCTTCGATGCGATATCCGGTCAAGATTGTGTTAGCAATGATTTTCTTAACAGTAACTGAAGTTTTATCATTAATCAACGAACCAGCATTGTCTGACTTTTGCTGTTTGATCATGGCATTCATCGCACCGTTGATTGTGTCTGCCAACTTTACCTGCGAATCTAACAGAGCTTTTTCACGGCTCATAGCTAGATCAGAACTGTATCCTGTACCAGAAAAATAAATATAGTCATCAGTGGCCGCCGGAGGTTTAAGATACCATTGCGGAATATCGATAGTTATTTGACCCTCGCCTTTGCCTGCGATTGGCAGCGTTTGATCTTTGGGTACAACAGGCGCGGCCACCGGAATTGGAGCTGGGGCGGCAGCTTTTTGATGCCTGTCACCAGTCGCAGCACATCCTGCTAAACTGGCAGCGACTACACTAGCAATAATAAGACGTTTCATAACTTCTCCTTACGATTTAAGTTAGTAAAATAACAGTATAACATCAAACTTACCATTTGTCAACCACTTGCCAGTTGCTGTCTTGTATACGACAAGCCACCCCTTGCTTCTGTATCAAATTACCTATTCTACCTTCAGGTTCAATAAACCATCGACAAACGGTACCTTGATACTTAAATTGTTTTGGAAAATTTGGATGAGGCTGTAACTCACTTTCATTTACGTATTCGCTAATCTCAACCTTGCGAATTTTTGGAATTGGCTGATCAGTACACACCATGTCTTGCTCAACATTAACGCCGTTGCCTGTTACACTGGTCAAAACTTGATTTTTACCATAACTCATAGCACCAGCACATAATTGATCTATGCTTGTAGCATCAGAGGCTGTGTTTTCACCCTCTATACTGATCCAAGTGTTATTGACCTGCGCACGAAAGTTAACAATACATTTATGTTGACTGTTAGCCAGAGGCACTACCGTGCGTTTTACATCGGCAATGCTGGTAATTTTTACTGGGTGCTGGCTAGATATTGCCGTGCGATTATAACATTCAGCATGCGCCGTAGCTGACACCAATAGTAAAATTAAAGATAGTTTGCGGGACATGATGACCTCAAAGACCAAATAATATTTTTTGCTTTGGCAATATACTTCCTATCTTCTTCAACCGTGGCATCGCCACGATGGCTATCTTGATATAGCTTAATTTGATTGTTTAAATATTCAATTTGATTTTTAGCTATACTACAGTTTGCCGTAATGTTTCTAATATCATCATAAGATGCTTGAACTTTGACAGGGTGACTTGCGCAGCCTGTCGCTAATAGCGAAACAATAAAGATTAAGTTTTTCATCGGCGACCTTGAAATCGTACATTAATACTAATAGCAGGAACAGAATAAGAATTACTACCTAAATGATTAGTTACCATCGGATATCTAATGTAATCTGGCAGCTGCTCGTAGACTGTAGCTGTAGATTCATAATGAGTCACTTGTTGATGAGGTTGGACAGGAGGGAAGTAAACTACCCCTTGATCAGGATACGCGGGCTGACTAATCATTGTCGACAAAGGTGTCGATTGAGCAGTTGGTTGCGCCGTATAAGTTGGCGGCGGGGTATAAGTTGGCCTGGCATACGTCGTCGATGGCGGCGGTAGGCCTGCTGCGACCGTCGGTATATACGCCGGGGTGGCTAAACCTGGTTCTGGCAATTCCTCAGCGTTGACCACTGTCGTTGTCATTATTGCGATAAAAACTAACTTATTGATCATTTTATCACCAACTGCTGTTGTAAAACACCCGTAGACCCAGGAACAGCTCGGCCTTGGCGTTGCGGCAGAACTCCAGATCCTGTTCACGATAGTGGTCGTCGGCGGCATCGCCAAAAAAGAAGCCCCGTGTGTGCGGCAGCCGACTGCCACGTATGTCCTGTTCCAGTTGATCGATGTCACACCAGGTCAGCTCCAGTTCGTCGCCGTTGAAGTCGCCTTCGTGACCTTTTTCAATCCATAATTGTCGCATCCAACCATGCAGATTGGGATGCTTGCGCCAGTAGGCCAGTTCGCGTGGTTTCTCCACCGGGGATTCAAATGCTCCAGTGGATGAGCTCCACTCGCCTTGCCCCCAATGGTCGCGATGTTGCCCAGGTTGACCTACATAGGCATACATATCTAATCCCATTATCACAGATTCCTTTGACTAGTTAATGTAGCTATTATACAGTCGGCGGAATCAAAAGTCAACCTATGCTATTTGATATCGTTTCAACGCTGTCATTCTAGCTAAAAATAGCCGAAGACGTATGTGATATGGTAATTCTTTCTCTTTATCATTTACTATTTGATCAACTGCCTCAACTCTGCGATTTCTACCCAAAGTCAGATAATTGTCTATTATCAGATCGTCATCGTCATCTATTGGTACTATCGGTAATTGCTGTATCACAGAGGTCTTTAACTGTAATTTTGATAACTTTTTCTTTCGAGCAACACTTTTGTGATGTATTTGAATAGGTTCTTCAATTGACAACTGTGTTTTAGCAGGTAGCGGCAGAGAAATACCTGTGGCCTCGGCAGATAGAACAAACGTCAACGCGATTACTGTAATTATTGATTTCATAATTTTCCTATTGTATATAGTATAACGCGATAGACCTTCGTTACGTTGACAGAGATTGATTAACTCGAGGTAGTTTGTGGATACGGATATTGAGCTGGCATCAATGGTGCTTGGGCAGGCGCGGGGTCTGCTACCGCAGATGGTTTATTACTGGTACCAATTCCTGCAGCATTTAATGCCATTTCTGTTTGCCCTTGTCTCAGCACACCGATAATAGCCTGTCCGGTTAATGTAGCAGTATCGGCCACTGCTTCTATATATTCTGCCGTACCACCGATAGCAGTGTCTTGACCATATGTCGGTAATGAAAATATAAATCCATACATAGCAACTGGGCTATTATTTACGTAATTAGCGATGTTAATGTCTGATCTGGCTTGTAAACTAAATTCAGTTGCCAGATGTGATACCATAGCGTTCCATCCAGTATTCAACTTAGTAGTTTGTTGCGGATAGATAGCTACTAAATTTGCTATTTCCGTATTAGCTGCTGGTATCAATCCTGTACTCATAGCGATATCAATCGTGGCATATGTTCCAGCCGCAGGCAATCCAGGCGGGATCACCACAGGAGACAGCAGAGTGCCGCCACCATATACGCCATTTAAACAGTTATCCATGGTTGTGTAGATTAAATTTAAGTATGATAAATTCATCGTAGACATCACAGATACGATGTCAGTAAAAACAACAGTATAGGGAATCCCTGCCGCAGCGCCGATGACATCTGACACCGTAATAGCCCCATAGTTTCCTGATCCACCACCATAACTAAGCCAATAATTGGCAGTACTTTGACTAATAGGGGCAGTTTGAGCATTGACTAATGGTAACCCGTACATAGTTTGTACTGAAGATACTGCTTTGGCAAAGGCAGGTAAAGTTAATTTTGAAATGCCAGTAATCTGCTGTAGGCTAACCGCAAGGGCTTTATTTGCCAATGCCTGATCGGGCGGGATGATCTGGGCTAGTTGATCGTATGCTGTCATGATATTGATAGTAATGCTGTAGTGGGTAATCCAGACAATAGTGTATTATTAACTGCTCCGCTGGAATTTATGTAAATGTTTTGACTTACATTATTGACATCAGTCACAGTTAATGTTTGAAAACTGTTGGGAAATATTATTCTAGGATTTAACAAGTCTGCCATGCTAGTGATATTAAGCGCCGTTTGTCCGGTAGGTGCTTGTGGTTTACCGGGAGGGGGCGGCGGGGCTGGCAGTGAATTCTCTGTTAATATTACAATAGTATAAGTTCCAGTTTCGCCTGTTGCTATAAACGCCCAATGCCAGCTATATTCTCCGACGGCAGATTCACTAAAGTTGTAAGTATACGAACCTGTATTGTCAAGAGTAAAACTATAATTGATCGTGCCGTTGGGATTGGTTGACTGCGCTATCCAGTTTACAGAAGAATTTGGTACCCCGCCAGAAAAGTATACACTGATGCCTTGATTGGCATAAGCACTATTGGGACCTATCACCGTTGTTGGCTGAAGATTTTTAATGCCAAATATCTGCAGAACTTCTCGCAACTTGCCGTTCTCGTTGGTAATATGAGTCATCGCAGTATACATGGCTTTTTGATCAGTGTTTGATGCTGTTAGATTTTGATCATTCAACGATAATACAGTATCTAGATTTACACCATATGCTGCGAATGTAATAGCCAAAGTCGATGATATTCCGCCCAATAATGCTAACTGTTTGAGCAACGCCAGTGGAGTGCCTAATTCACTTAAATTGTTTAAGTTTATCAACGATCCTAAATTTGCCAAGTCTGTGGCAAATTCTTGTGTACAAACATTAACAGCAGTGATCTCGCCAGTGGTCATGTTATTGGTATTGGTAAAAGTGTTGCCTAGATAGTGTTGTGCGTTGACTGCGCTGTTGATAAACTGGTTGGTTAATGTATAATATCCCTGTGCTTGAGCAAACAGTTGAGCAAAAGTAGAAAGATCGCCGGGATTAATATATGTAGTGGCCGTGGATACTAAAAAGTTCGTGAATCCATTTACATTGGCGCTGCCAAATGTATTAGCATAAGCAGAAGGTAAACTGTCACCTAATGCCGGACAACTATTGGCGCCCATAGAGGATAATTCTCTGATGGTAACGTTACTTAAATTACCAACATTGCCAACTGCTAACGCAATAACATTACCCACTGGCAAAATATTGCTGTAAGAATCTATGGAAAGTATTAAGTTAGCACTTACCTGTAACCCTTGATTGGCTAGTAGACCTGCCCCGGCTGTAAGTTGTAAGGGAGTTAATGTACTAAAACTTGCAGTCACAGTTTAAGAACCTGTTCT
>Ga0114959_10000402_pt1 | contig 40967 bp, 33 predicted proteins | sample C_130625_EF_Meta_FD_87317 | JGI IMG/M metagenome (GOLD analysis project Ga0114959, IMG submission 87317) | Freshwater microbial communities from Lake Croche, Canada to study carbon cycling - C_130625_EF_MetaG | ecosystem: Environmental > Aquatic > Freshwater > Lake | place: Lake Croche, Canada... | reverse complement strand
GGTAGTCTAATAGGTTTTCCCATTCGTGTGTAACACTGTCTATCACCAACACTTCCATTCCTGCTTTTTCACATACATCAATTGCTTGCATGTATTTTTCTGGCGTGAACGGTGCTGATAGTTGTAAGGTGTTAAAAGCTCCTAGATGAGCATACAGTTCTGCAGAATGGTTTTCTGTATCTATTACAGCTATTTTATTCCAATCATTACATAAGCCATAGGCTATTAATAATGAAGAATAGGTTTTACCAGCACCACTAGGGCCTTGTAAGCCCATTTTAATTTTAGCCCTTTTTCTTTGGGCGGTTTGTAATTGCATATATATGTTTTTTGTTGTTTTAAATAAAAAAAGGGCTGATGGAATAATCCACCAACCCCTTACTAACCACAAATCTGCAGATCCATGTTGAACTAGAATTCTTCGTAGCGGTTAATTGAGTGTTCTACTATTGGTTCTGTCAATTAGGAAATCCTGCATTTGTGTTTTAAGCCATTTCTAGCTTACTAATTTGCGTTTGACCAATGAGCTCTGTTGAACCCTCTGGCTGATAGCTAAATGAGTGTTGCAGTGTTAGCACTTCCCCTGTTCGTTGGTTAACAAACTGGTAAGGATCCACTTGCACCCTTACAATGCTTCCTGGCATTTGTGAACCAATTAACCCTTTGGCTATTGTTTCATTAAATGTGCTAGGAATGGAAGTCTTTCTTACTGTTGCATAAAATTTACCAGAGTTGCTACTTTGTACAAGCTCAACACCGCCTGATAATTCTAATGCAATAAATGTTGTTCCATCTTTTCTTGTTCTTACAGAATAACTAGATACTGTGACCATTTTTTTAAGTTTTTAATTGTGATTAATTAATTGAGCAGGCAGAATATCCGAACCTAGGAGGGTACCCCTGGTGCTCGAGATGTGGGAGGGGTTGTGTTTGGGAGTACCCTGTTCTCTCACGTACACAAAAAACTATTGTGCTTATATAGCATAACTAAAAAAGTTATTGGCTAATAGGCATATGGGGGGCTATAATCAATTAGATTAGGACATGGGGGGATGGTTAAAAGAGGTTGGGGTACTTGGTAATTTTTTTGTGAAAAGCCCTAAATAAACTTTGTTAAATTTGGTATACAATTATTTTAATGAGAACTAGGTGGACATATGAACTTTTGATGGATGTTGCAAAAAGGTATTCAACTTTTAAAGATTTTAGAAGAGAGAATAATGATGCGTTTTTAGCAGCTAGAAGACACAATTGGGTTGATGATATAAAAAAGATATTACTTACTAATGTTACAAAGTGGAGCGATAAAGATGTTGTACTTCTGGAAGCTAGAAAATACGATACTAAAAATGAATTTATAAAAGGTTCAAGAGGGGCATATGAGGCATGTGTAAAAAATAACTGGTTACATGAAGCTTGTATGCATATGAAAATAAAATTGATATATTGGAATTACGATTTATGTTCGGATGAAGCAAGAAAATATTATACGAGGAAAGAATTTCAAAAAAATAATAGTTCAGCATACACCTATTGTTTAAAAAATAGATTATTAGATCAAGTATGTTCTCATATGAAAATTTCATTTTTAAAATGGACTGATGAGCAATGTAAAGAAGAAGCATTAAAATATGGTTCTCGAAATGAATTTAATAAGAATAGCGGTTCGGCATATAGGTATGCAGCTAAACACAAACTACTTGATCTGTTTTGTGGACACATGAATGGGAATACTCAATGGACTCACGAAACATGCAAATTAGAAGCATCAAAATATGATTCTAGAACTGATTTTCATCATGCTTCTGGTAGTGCTTATGGGTATGCTGTAAAGAACAATATTCTTGAGGACGTATGTAGCCATATGTTAATTAAAGGCGATTTATTTAAGCGAATGATTTACTGCTATGAATTTGAAGACAAACATGTTTATGTTGGATTGACCTATAATGAAAAGAAAAGGAATTATGAGCATATTCATGAAAAACGTGGACCAGTTGCTAAGCATATTGCAAAGACTGGATTAAAGCCTATATATAAAAAATTAGTTGATTACGCTCCTGTTGATGATGCCAAAAAACGCGAACAAGAATTCATAAATCAATATAGTTCTACTGGCTGGATTTTGCTAAACAAATCAAAAGCTGGTGCTATTGGTGGTAATAATAGAATTTGGTCTAAAGAAGAGTGTCATAGAATAGCATTACTATTTAATTCAAAAATCGAATTTAAAAACTCAAAAATTTATGGAGGAGCAGTAAATGCTGCCAGTAAAAATGGTTGGATAGAAGACATTTGTACTCATATGGAAGTTCAAAATATCCAGTGGACAAAAAAGAAAGTGCTTTTAGAAGCTCAGAATTATCAGAGACGTGATGAATTTATAAAAAAATCTGGTGGAGCTTATAATCATGCATCAAGAAATGGATATTTGGAAGAAGCATGTAAGCACATGAAAATAATTTTAAAAAATTGGACCAAAGAAGAATGCCATATTGAAGCAAAAAAATTTACAACTAGAGTTGATTTCCAAAGAAACTCAAAAGGAGCACAACTATTTGCATATAGAAGAGGTTGGCTTGATGAAATTTGTTCCCACATGCCAATCAAACTTAAGCACTGGGACTTCAATTCCTGTAAAGAAGAAGCACTTAAGTATCAAATTTTGAAGGATTTTAGAACAAGGTCTGGTAGTGCATATAATCATGCAATGAAAAACGGTTTTATTAAAGAAATAACAACCCACTTCTCTAAATAGTATATATTCTGAAGAATCAAGTTTTTTAGTAACGGTTTTTCAAATTCCATGTATATACATGTATTAATGCTATATTATTATATATTGAATCCACAAAGCTTGTAACACAAAATAATGTCTGGAATTTGGGGAGAGGGTTTGTACACAATTCTCTTGTACAAGCAAATAATTGGACACAACGGCCAATTGGCCATTATATACTATAGAGAATATTTTACGTAGAGAACAATGTTTTATTATCCAGTTGTTTCCTGTTTTTGCAGAAAATGTATGCAAATTGTATGCAATAAAAAAAGCACCTACTAAGTTTTACCTCGTAAGTGCTTGATTTTCAACGCTCCCCAATCAGGACTTGAACCTGAGACCCTCTGATTAACAGTCAGATGCTCTAACCAACTGAGCTATTGAGGAATTTTCCGTTTTAGATTTCTCTTTAACGGGCAGCAAAAATAGGGAAAAATGTATTTCAACGAAATATCAATTGAAAAAACTTACCAATTAAATAAACTATTTGTTGTTAATCCTAAAAAAATCCCATCAGCTCTGTGTTCTACAGGGTAAGTTTTTAAAAAATAGCCTTCGCCACTGGTATTTCTGCCATTTTGTAGCGAAAATCGATATCGGTGGAGGGGGCAAACAATTTGTCCGGTAGCGTCTATGTATCCATCGGCCATCACAGCGCCTGCGTGCGGACACTTATGTGCACAGGCAAAAACTTGTTCTTTGTGCAGGATTAATGTAATTGTTTTGCCTGCAACTTCTACCAAGGCCAATTGGTTGGGTTGCCAATTGATTAGGTTGATATGCTCGGCTATTTTATGCCAAACAAGTGCATTTTGAGCCATCATCAAAGCATTAAAAGTGTTTAGTAAGATTGAGACCTATAAGGATAACGAATATGGTACTGTGCCCTAATTTTATTTAGCATAATTTCTTTAAGGGCATCAATATTTTGTTTTTCCACTGCCGATACAAATACGCAATTGTTTTCTGTTGCTAAATCCCATTTATCTTTTAAATCTTGCAGTAGTTCTTGTTTTACACTGTCTTCTAGCCAATTGTCGAAGGTTTTTTCAACATACATATCCATTTTATTAAAGATGGTTAAAATGGGCTTCTCAAAGGCTTTTAGTTCTTGCAAGGTTTTGTTTACTACGCCAATTTGTTCTTCGTATTGTGGGTGCGATATATCAACAACATGCAATAAAATATCGGCTTCCCTTACTTCATCGAGGGTACTTTTAAAACTTTCAATTAAATGATGGGGGAGTTTGCGAATGAATCCTACAGTATCGCTCAATAAAAAAGGCGTGTTTTCAAAAACTACTTTTCGGGTGGTGGTATCAAGGGTGGCAAATAATTTATTTTCTGCAAAAACATCGCTCTTACTAAGCAGTGTCATTAAAGTGCTTTTACCAACATTGGTATAGCCCACAAGTGCCACTCTTATTAACTCTCCGCGTTCTTTGCGTTGGGTAAATGCTTGTTTGTCTATTTCGCCCAAACGCTTGCGGAGTAAGAATATTTTGTCTTTTACAATACGTCTATCGGTTTCAATTTCTGTTTCTCCAGGTCCGCGAGATCCTATACCGCCTCCTTGGCGTTCTAAGTGCTTCCACATACCTTTTAACCTTGGCAATAAGTATTGATACTGCGCCAATTCTACTTGCACCTTACTCTGTGCTGTGCGCGCCCTGCTAGCAAAAATATCCAAGATCAAATCGCTTCGATCAATGGTTTTTACGCCCAATTCTTTTTCGATATTTAAAATCTGTGAGCCCGTTAACTCGTCATCAAAAATAACAAGTGTAACATGGCGGCCATTAATGTAGTCTTTAATTTCTTCGAGCTTTCCTTTACCTACAAATGTTCTACTATCCGGATGTGGGAGTCTTTGTGTGAATCTTTTAATGGCATTAGCGCCAGCGGTTTCGGCCAAAAAAGCCAATTCGTCGAGGTATTCGGTTACTTGTTCGTTGGTTTGGTCTTTTTGAATTAATCCTACTAATACAGCTGCTTGGTCTTTAGTAATGGCTTGTTTTTTCTCGATCAACGTTCTTCAATTTTTGTAAAGATAACTTTAGCTAGGGGATAAAAGAAGGCCCTCGTTATATTTTAACGAGGGCCTAAAAAATATTTTGAAGCTGCTTATAAACCGCTGATAGTAAATCCGAATGAAAACTTATTCATTGCAGGACCAGATCCGTCTTTCAAAACACCAATTAAATTATACTGCGCATCCACCGAAAAAATACCATAACCGAATCTGCCGGTAAGCCCTAAAACAGTACCATTCATAAAACGTTTGTCGCTTTCTTTACTAATATAAGTATTACCATAAATAGAAGAGCCTGCTTTGTTTTCGAGGTTCTTTCCTTTGGTATAAGCTTTTAAAATAGTACCAACTTTTACACCAGCAGCCCATTTCCAAGATTTACCTGGATGTTCTGGATCTGAAAAATGTCTGATTTCTACAGGAATTTCAAGGGCAATAGTGGTCAATTTAAATTTCTTAAAATGATCGGCGCTATCTACTCTTGTAAAAGGAAGCTTAGCAGTATTAGCCTTTAGGTTTACATAAGTATTTGTAAAAAACATATTGCTACTTCCAATACCAGCACCAATTCCTAAACTATAGTGAGGATCAGATTTAAAAGGTTTGTCGAGCATGAAGTACAAATTAAAATGACGGCTAAAACCACCAGTTCTTACACTATCAGGTTTGCCCAACCACATATCAGATCCGTATTGAATCATAAAATGGTCGCCAGGACGGCTAGATAAATCTAATTTAGACCAATCAGTTTTGGCTTTTGTGCTAGTACCTGTTGTTGAGGTAGTGGCTGTGGCTGTGCTTTTGCTTTTTGTAGTTTGTGCTTGTATAAAAAGAGCACCAGTTAATCCTACAAGTAATAATAGAGTTTGTTTCATTTTATTCAATTAATGACGCGTTGCCGCAGAACTAGTGCGCAAAAATAATAGAATTGTTATCAAGGGTTGGTTAAATATTAGTCAAAAGATGCAGATTTTGCCTTTTTAAACAATATATAGGCACAAATGACGCTTATTTATTTACTTTACTACCCCTAACAGACTCATAACAGTGGATAATCAAGATCATTTTTTACTCGGGAAAAGGATATTAATAGCGGAGGATGATTTCGTTTATCAAAAACTTATTATCCATGCCTTACAAACTACGGGTGCCTATTTTGATATTGTTTCAAACGGATTAGAAGCTATTGATGCAATAATGAAGGAGCAATACGATTTGGTTTTGATGGATATAGGGATGCCTGTTTTAGATGGATATGAAGCAACCAAACGCATCAGAGCAAATATCAATAACACGCTGCCAATCATTGCTATGACAGGTTGGAATTCAAAGGAAGACATATTGAAACTTGCCGAAGTTGGCATTAAAAGTGTATTAGCCAAACCCATTGGACTAGCCGTTTTTTATAAAACATTAAAAGAAAATATTATATTGCAAGGTTCAGAAAATTTAAATGAGGTCTCCCCTAAAGTGTTGAAAGAAATGGTAACTGTTGATTTGAGTTTGTTAAATGAGTTTTCGCAAACAGATAATGCCTATAAAAAAACCATCATTAATATGTTTTTGGATACAATGCCAGAAACAATTCAGCAAATAGAAACGGCTTTTCAAACACAAAATTGGGATCTGGTTGGCAAATCGGCCCATTATGCAAAATCGTCCTTATCTGTAATTAGTGTAGAAGAATTACGAACCATAGTAGCAACAATTGAATCCAACGCCAAAAAATTCGAAAACCTACATCAGATAGGAACCATGATTATTTTACTGAAACTAAAATACCAAGAGGTAGTTGTGTTTTTACAAGAAGAATTAAAAAAGTATTAGGCTACTATTTTTTATCCTACCCCAATAACAACTAACAAACAGTTGAAACTAAAGCATCTATTAAGTGATGCACATATCAACCTATCTTTACATCAATAGATTTATTGATTAAAACAAACGACTATTTTGAATTTTACAGATTTTGGACTCGATGATAGATTAATGGAAGGAATAGATGCAATGGGATATACCACTGCAACGCCCGTGCAAGAACAAGTGATGCAACCCATTTTAGAAGGAAAAGATTTAATTGTATCTGCACAAACAGGAACCGGAAAAACCGCGGCCTTTTTGTTGCCATTAATGAATAAGTTAATTACCACACCGCACGATGCGCATAATATCAATGCCATGATTATTGTACCCACTAGAGAGCTAGCGGTACAAATTGCGCAAACGATGGAAGGTATATCTTACTTCACTTCTGTAAGTTCAATAGCAGTGTATGGTGGCGGCGACGGCAACTCATTTGCTATTGAAAAGAAAGCACTATCGGCAGGAGTAGACGTTGTGATTTGTACACCCGGAAGAATGATAGCGCATTTAAACATGGGCTATGTAAAATTGCAAGGACTAAAGTATTTAATATTAGACGAAGCAGATAGAATGTTGGATATGGGTTTTAATGATGATATTATGAAAATCATTTCGTTCTTACCTAAAAAAAGACAGAACCTTTTATTTTCTGCCACCATGCCAATGAAAATGCGTGAGATGGCACGCAAAATTTTATTCGATCCCTTAGAAATAAATATTTCGATTTCTAAGCCACCAGAAAAAATTGTACAAGAAGCTTTTATTGTATACGAAACACAAAAAATTCCGTTGGTAAAATATGTGTTGCGATTAAAAGATTTTCAAAGCGTGATTGTGTTTTGCTCAAAAAAAGCCAACGTAAAACAATTGAGTAACGAATTAAAACGTGCTAAATTTTCAATTGAAGAAATTCATTCAGACCTCGATCAAAACCAACGCGAACAGGTATTACTAGATTTTAGAAACAAGAAATTAAAAATATTAGTAGCTACCGATATTTTAAGTAGAGGCATTGATATTGAAGACATCGATTTGGTTATTAATTACGATACACCTAACGATGGCGAAGACTATATCCATCGAATTGGCCGTACGGCTCGCGCAGCCAACGAAGGAACTGCCTATACTTTTGTGAGCGAAAAAGAGCAACAAAAATTTGCTCGAATAGAAGAGTTATTAGGTAAGCCAGTGCCTAAAGCACTAGTGCCAGAACAGTTTGGTGAAACGCCAGCATACAATCCTAGAACAGGTAGACCCAGCGGAAACAGGCGTTATGGTAGCCAAAATAGGCGCTAATAATAGCAAGTTCTAAAACATTTCAAATCAGTACTTGGAAAAACGGCTGAAATAACTATTTTTGCCGCCTTATAAGCCGAAAGGTTTAGGGCCTATAGCTCAGTTGGTTAGAGCACCTGACTCATAATCAGGGGGTCCCTGGATCATGCCCAGGTGGGCCCACAGCCAAAAGGCAACATTATCAAGGGTTTATGCTATTAAAGGCATAGACCCTTTTTGTTTGGGGAACTCCCGGCCAAGTTTGGGCCAGGTTTTGTGTTTTCAGAGGGAAAACGGGGGTGAATGGAGGTGAAGGGACAAATTTATTAATGGATGCTTTAAAAAGAAGTTATCTAAATTCATTACAAATTGAATCAATGGCAGTAATTGTTGACCCACTTGATAAAGAAGCAATAGCATTTTACAAACATTTTGGTTTTATTGAACTACCAGATAGTGGTAAGATGTTTTTACCTATGTCTCAATTAGAACAAATTTTTATTAGTTAAAACTGTTGTATCAAATTATAATATTCAACACTCTTCTTAATAAGTGTTCTAAAAAACCTTGCGCTTTCCAGCCGTTCCACTACTTATTGTTCTTGCTTTAAAATTTCAGAAAAATCACTTCGAAGATTTTCCATGTCTAGGGTGGAAAATCCATGCACATTAATCCCCTCTCTCCAGTATACAACCTAGTATCTCCAAATTTCAAAGACCCATTTTCGCCATGTCCAAATGATCCCCAAGAAATATTCAAATTCAAATAGTTGCGCAATCTTACAGTTACTAAATTGTAATTTTTAAATGAGGGATTAAGCATTAATGGAATAGGTTTAATATGTCCGTGGATTTACCACCCTATCAAAGGTTTGATTAAATAGTTATCTACATTAAGACAAATTGAAATACGACAATTACCGTTCCAGTATATTGGGGGGTTGGTACAGTATTGAACACAATTCTTATTCTGAATTAAGGGTGATCTTATTATTTTATCCCAGTACTTTAATAATAATTATATAATACAAATTTTTAACTGAAGATTTAACTAGCCTGTAGATTTACTTAGTTTTAATTCAATTTATTTAGGGGCATGCATCATTTAAAATCAATATTAACGGTTCTAATTGTTTTCTCACTTTCATTTTCACCAGCCACTCTTTGTGCTCAAGACCTTTATACTTTTGACTATCAGTTAGCATTGCCGGGTGATGGTTCAAGTGATTTTTTATCGATTGATACTATTAACCAAAATTTATATGTAACACATGCCAATGCTGTGCACGTAATTAACTTAGCCAATAAAAAACTTATTCATACCATTAATAAATTGAAGGGTGTTCGAGGGGTTGTTGTGGTGAACGGAGTAAATAAGGGTTTCATAACTGATGGTAAAGAAAATGCTGTGGTAGTCATTGATCTTTTGAATTTTGAAAAATTAGCTACCATCCCGTTACAGGGAAAAAAACCAAGTGCCATTATTTTTGATGGGTTTTCCAAAAAGGTTTTTGCATTTTGTACAGATAGCCATTCGGTTAGTGTGATAGATGTTGATTTATTGCAAGAAATAACCAGCATCCATTTACCTGGCGAACCTGAATTTGTAGTGGCTGATGGTAAAGGCTTATTATTTATTAATCTTGAAGATAAAAATAGTATAGCAGTTTTAAATACCACCAATTTAGAAGTCGCAAATACCTTTCCAATACCGCCATGTAAAGGACCATTTGCTCTTTCTATGGATATCGCAAATAATAGACTATTCTGCGGGTGCAGGGAAAACAAGGGGTTAAGCATCATCAACACAGAAAACAAACAGGTAATTACAACATTGCCCATTGGCAAAAGTGTAGGTACCGTGCTATATGATTCGGCTCAGAAGATATTAATTGCAGCTAATGCAGAAGGTAACTCACAAATATTTCAACAATTTGCTGCCGATCAGTTTAAACTGGTTCAAACCTTACCAACTTCTGAAAAAGCCAAAACTTTTGCATTGGACCCTCGTAATAAAAATTTATACTTCAGTGCCTCCCAATACAAAAACAACAGTATAGTGCCTAATAGTTTTGCTATTTATGTGTACAAAAAAACAATGTATGTCAAGAATTATTTACCGTAGTATTTTTTTATTGATGGTAGTTTTATTTACTGCCTGTTCAAAATCGTCTGACCAAAATATCACTATTTCAAGCAAAGAATATAGTGCGGGTGTGTTCATACAAAATGGAGATACCTTGAACACTAAAAATGGTTCAAATGGCCGCTCCATTAAGGGCACACTCAAGGCGGGACAGACCTATTTTATATCAACTGATTTTGCTGATGCAACCATTAATAGCGGGGATACATTGGTTATTCAAAGTGGTGTTCAAGTATTAATTATAGGACAAACATCGGGTACCGCCAAAATGGGTACTCAAAATCATGCACCTGCACTGGTGGTGAATGGTACTTTTCTTTGTTTAGGAACGAAGACAAATCCTAATTTATTTACGATTGCTTATCCCTCACTTAAATCCAATCAATCTTTAGATCCACAAGATCCCAATACCGATCCTGCATTTGCAGGTTATTGGGGTGGCATTCAAGGAGGTGCAGGATCAGGAGATGTCATCATAAAATGGACTCGATTAGAATACTTAGGAGGGCTTGGGGCAACGAATGATCCATTACGTGCGGGCAAGCCACTTTACGGCGTATTTATGAGAAATCCAGCTGCCAACTTGGTGTTAGAGGATAATTGGTTTTATGGCTCCAATAATGATATGGTAAGACCAGCTGGTTGTAAGTTTGAAATATTACGCAATACTTTTGAAAAAGTAGGTCTTACAGCTGGTGAATGTATCAATGTGAAAAGCGGTAGTGTGGGAGATATAGCGTATAATCTTGCCATAGGAGGAACAGGTAATGCATTTAAAACTGCTAATGCTGGCGGACTATCGCCTCAAAGCAATATGAATACCTATAATAATACTGTTGTAAGTGGTGGTTTTAGACAGGCAAAAGCCGGTGAGGGTGGATCAATTCATTTTGAGAATGCCGGAAGAGGTTTAGCCTACAATAATTTATTGGTTAATTGTGCCTTTGGATTAAGTGTGCTGGGTGGTGGTGGTGCCACTCCTTTGGCTGATACAGCTAATATTAAATATGGCTATACTTATAATTATGGAGATAATGTAACCATCACACAACAATTCTTGCCTGCTGGTTTTATTACAGCTATTAAAACAGGAGATACCAATGCCGGTAATGCTACTATACCGGGTGCCAATAATCCCTTATTTGTAAAATACCCTCTGCCATTAGCGAGTAATACAAATTTTAGCAACCTCAACTTTGCAGGGAATTATAATTTTCGATTGCAATCTAATTCGCCAGCGATCGGTAAGGCTTTTACCGGCTTTTCTGCCTATGGCGTAGTAAAAATAGATCCGGTATTTGGTGTAACCGAAATAACCCCACCTGGTAAGGATTTTGGGGCATTTCAATTAGATGGAACGGGCAATCAACACTAATGGATTAATTAACCATGGCAATACAATGGGGTATTTGATGATGGTATATCGTAAATTTTTTCGGTTGTTTTTTTTGGTCATCATTTTCAATATCGCTCTTGTTCAGGGCGAGGTATACGCAAGCGGGTCTATCAGGGGGCGTATTATTGATCAACAAACCAAACAAGGCATTGCAGGAGCTGCAGTGATGGTACCGGGGCAAAACAGGTCTGCCATCAGTGATTTTAATGGAAATTTTATGCTGCAGCAGCTTTTGCCGGGCAGTACCAGATTGGTGATTAGCAGCATTGGTTATAAACCGGATACCTTGAATTTAGTGGTAACGAATGATGAGCCTATTACGATAACCATTGCATTGGTAGCATTGGCAGATAGTTTGCACAGTGTAACCATCTACAGTAATTATTTAACAGATGGATCTGAAAAGAAAGTATTGCAATTGCAAAAAGCTTCCCTTTCTATTGTAGATCTGGTATCTGAGGAAGCGATTGAACGTTCGAGCGACTTAACAATTGCGGATGTTACTCGCCGCGTAAATGGGCTGTCTACTACTGCAGAACATGCTGGAGAACCTGTGCGAACGATCATCAGGGGGATTGATCCCAAATATAATTATACCCTTGTCAATGGTTTTAAAATTCCCAGTCCTGCTGATAAACTGCGTTATATACCGCTTTCATTTTTCCCCGCAGACATGGTACAAAGGGTAGAAGTGTATAAAAATCTAACTCCAGATATGGAAGGTGATGCTATTGGAGGTGTCGTAAATTTGGTATTGCGCAATGCGCCGGAAAAACCCATTTTGAAAGCAAATCTTCAAACTGGCGGGAATGATTATTACTTTGATCATTTATTCCAAACTTTCGATTGGCGGGCGGTACAAAAAGCATCACCCTACGAAACCTATGGTCCAAATTACGCCGCAAAGGGGAGTGATTTTACCAAAAGCAATCTATCATTTATGGAGAAATCACCTGGTGTGGATGTTACAGGCAATCTGATATGGGGTAAAAGGTTTTTAAAGAAAAAATTGGGAATATTAATGGCAACTGATTATCAGAGACTGACAACAGGTAGCAGTAATTTTTTTATTGCACAAAATAACGAACCACAAATAAATAACGCACCTGGGTTGACCAATTTTTATCTGAACCGTTTTTCTTCCACTACCATCAGACAGAGCATTCATGCAATGTTGGATTATACCATTTCGCCCTATAATACCTTGTCTATTTACCAATTTTATACCTACGAAAGGGATATAGATACCAGAAACAGAACCGATAGCAGCCTAACCCAGGGGCGAAGTATACCAGGTACTGGCGTTATTAAAATATCTAACCGGTCTAGGCTACACCTGCAAACCTTATATAGTGCTGGTTTAAATTGGCATGCAACCTTATCTTCAAAATTAACTATCAATCTGCCGGCCGTTTATTCCATAGCAACTGGATTATATCCGGACTGGGCAGATTTGTCTGCCAGAACAAGCCGCATAGAAAATCCCAATGGGCAAATAATACAGGCACCATTATTACTAGAACCCTTAACTCGTATTTGGCTGAGAAACAGGGAGCGGGATTTTAGTGTAAGTCCGCATATAGATTATACAACCAAGTTTGAAAAGAAGGAATTAGGTATTTCTTTGGGTGGGTTATTTCGCAATAAGCTTCGCAATAATTTTTATAATGCTTACTTATTTCAGCCAGCTATTATCACTAATCAGGGGCAGCCATTTTCGGATATCTATTCTGCCGTTTGGACTAATAATAATTCAGCCCAGAATCCCTTGGGTGATGTAGCAAATCCCAACAGTTATACAGCTCATGAAAATATAGCAGCAGCTTATATTTCCATTACAATGAAAACCAAAAAAACAGAGATAGTTGGGGGCCTTCGTTATGAGCAAACCAGTCAAAGATTTGAATCCTCTGTGAACTCAAGCATTACTTATGGAAAAGAAGGATCCATCAGCTACCATGATTTTCTTCCCTCTATCCAATTGAAGCATCAGCTATCTACAAACAGTTCTGTGAAGGCTTCCTGGTATAAAAGTATTTCCAGGCCTGCCTTGTATGACGTAACATTCTATTCCATCGCGTATGAAGATTATACAGAGGCCGGTAATCCTTTTTTAAAAAGAGCCATGTCCCAAAATTTAGATTTACGATATGAGTTATATTCCCATGGAATGGATCAGTTTCTTATAGGCGCTTTTTATAAGCAGATACAAAATCCCTATGAAAAGGCGCTATTAAATACAGGTGATCAACTATATCCATTACCACAACAAGGGCTTAATTATACGCCTGCCAATGTGTTAACCTCTCAGGTACGTAATGCCGGAACAGCCAACATGTATGGTTTTGAATTTTCTTGGACCAAATATTTTGGTAAAATTGGTTTGCAGGGGAGTTATACTTATACTTATTCCAGTATTGAACAGGTAGCCAAATTTAAAACACGTGAAAATCCTGACAATATCACCAGTAATATTATTACGATAACAAGGAATGAAATAAGGCCGTTACAGGGTCAGTCGCCCCATCTAGCCAACCTCGGTATGATCTATAAAGACCCTCGTTTGGGGGTTACTGCTAGGGTTTCCACTATTTATACGGGAAGGCGAATTTACTCTTCATCGGGCTGGTATGGGTTGGATTATTGGCAAAGAGGGTATTGGTTGATGGATGCTTATTTGGATAAAAATTTTGGAAAGCAATTTAAAATTTTCATAAAAGCCAGTAACGTATTAAATGCTGCAACAGTAGTAGATCTTTTAAAAATGAATCCTGCTTTTGCATCTTCCTTTATTCCTTCACAAGAAAGTGGCAGCCAAATAACTATTATGCGTCAACAAAGTGGTAGAAATTATTTTCTAGGGATGCAATGGGTATTCTAAATTTTTAATCAAAAAAACTATTGCCAGAAATTTAATTGTGGGTGAATTTCTGTTTACGTGTGTATCAATCAACCTTAATGTATCTCTGTTGTGATTTGTTTAGGGCTCGGACCTTTATAACATACTCCAACATTTTGCAATATCATTGACTGATTTTAAGAAAGAGCCTTATCGGCTTTGGGTTTATGCTGTTAAAAGCATAGGCCCTTTTTCTTTAGGGTAGTTTCCGGTCCAGATTTTCATCAAAATAGTTTAATTGAGGTGTATCTGGAAAATCCATGCACATTAATCCCCTCTCTCCAGTATACCATGACCTAGTATCACCAAATTTCAAAGACCCATTTTCGGCATGTCCAAATGATCCCCAAGAAGTATTCAAATTCAAATAGTTGCGCAATCTTACAGTTACTAAACTGTAATTTTTAAATGAGGGATTAAGCATTAATGCAATAGGGAGTACTAAGTCCGCGGATTTTTCAACAATACAACAACAAAACATATTGTTTTAATTATTTTCATACTGGCAATTTAGTTCGCTAAATTGTGCAGCAATTTTGTAGCAAATATGAAGGAATCCTAAAGTGAAAATTCAGCATTCAATCAGGATTGACTAGAGGAGATTTTGTTGAAGAATTGCAACTGTTACTTAATGTTTTATCCTAAAAAGATTAACTATCATCAATGAAAAAGCTATTTTGTTTGATATTTTGTTTTGGATATTTCGCAATCTTATTCGCACAATCAAATACGCCAAATGCTAAAACGGCTATTGGAAAAACTTACAAAAGGATAGACGAAATAATTGAATTCAAAAATTTTAGAGAATGGGAGGGTGTAGTTATCTCGGATTTAAAAGAAAAAAATAAAATCTTTTCAAAAATTTCTGACGGTAAGAATACAGTGGTTCTTTTGAGTGAATATTATACAAAAGGGTATAAAATCTTAGCTATACTAGATCTAGGAAAAATTGAAAAAAATATCCGTATAATTTTGAGGGATTGTAGGGTAAATTCAAAAACAGACGGATTTATTGTTGCATTGGTGAAAGAACAAAACAAAGCCTATTTTACAAATATTACAAGGGCATGGAGAGTTGATCAGAACACAAATTCATTTATTGAAATTCCTACTAAGGGTGTTGATTGTTTTAATGATGAATTTGAAAATCAATAATAATTTTAATATTAGCCTTTATTCAGTTTCTAAATCTCTGCCAAGTTCTCTGCTAGGTTTTGTATTTTTAGAAGGAAAACGGGGGAGCATAGATGTGAAGGGGTTGAATATTCATTTAATTCTTCGGAATTTGTTCCAAAATGGATAAAAGGAACATTCTATTTTTTTTAAGAATAGAAAATCATAGGTTATGAGCTAAATTTCAACAAGATACAACTTACCAGTTTTTTACAAAAATGCATGCAATATTTTGATACCATAATTTAAGGTATCATCCATCTTTTTTTATCAAGTACATAATCGAAAAAAGCCCTTCGATGACCTGCGTGATTCAACCATAACCATTCCATAGATGCTACTTGTATAGAAACAATACCAAAAAATTCTGCTCCTACTTCACTTTCTTCTAAAGTAAAATCTTCCTGCTCAATTTCCTCCGATAATCCACTAGTGGGTACTTCTGAAAAACTCGAGGGACTAGCTTGTGTTAAATAACAACGCCTACTAGACAAAGTTGTTTTTTGCCAGGCTTCAGAAGTTATTGCATTATTAAAATGCAAGATTGCTTTACCCTTTACCCTAATCTGAACCCGAGTTGATGCATCGTAAAACAAAGCACTAATTGAATGATTATTTTGTAATTCTTTCCATTTATTGCTTCTTATATCTGTATGAAAACTAAGTTCCTTTAACAAAGGGAAAGCCTTCCTAAGCACAACGGTTCGCATGCTTAGTGTTCCATTGCTGATAGTAGCCACGCATGGAGTATGAAAAGGACTTCTACTTTTTATTGCACCATTAACCAATTGAATCCAACAATCTTTTTCTAGTTCATCTATACTATAACTTATACTATTAATAGTTACTTCGTTCTTGGTTTGATGCCTATTATTTTCTTTATCCATGGTAAGATTAAAATTAAACTTCTTATGATATATTGAACGCCACTTTTTAAAAAAGATATCAAACAACACAATAACTTTGTTTCAATGAAAACCAAAATATGCGCTTTATGTAAGTTGGAAGCAACCACACTTTATAGGGTCCAGGTGACCAAAGGCATGGGTTGGATTTTTGTTTGTACCAACTGTTGCAACAAAGTTAAAATAGAACCAAATTACAAATACGGCGGAACCTGGAAAGGCTACCGTCATTAAAAATACTTTTAAAATCTATCCCTTTTCCAATTCACGCTAACCTTAGAGCCTTCTGCCATAATAATAGAACTAGGCACTTGATTATTTAAGTGAGAAAAAGCATTTCCATACATCGCCCCAAAATCACAATCAATGGTATAATTCAAAATTTTATGCGTGTTCCATTTGGGGTGTTGAATTCTATACTCCTGCGAACTTAAACTTGATAACTTAGTAAAACCAAAATAACGTTCAAAAATAAATTCCTCAACACTTGATGGCTCTATTTCATATTTGTTGGTATCTGATTGAACTTTAATTGAGTTCCATTTATTTTTCATCTTCCATTCATAATGGACATGCTTATTTTCTGCAATATCAATGGTGTTTTTAGTTGGGATAGATATATAATGTTCTTTATATAATTTATTTGCCAAGAGGGCTACAATTTTAAATGGAACGGTTTCATTAATAAACACTACTCCTTTTTTTATTTTCTTTCCCTCTATCTTTCGCACATAAAACCGAAGATTAATCTCTTCAAATGAACCGAAAAAAGGGATAGGTATATTAAATAAACTTGTTTTCTTAAACATAAAACCAACAAGGCTCACATACGTTTTATTTTTAAAAAAATCCAGCTCAACACCCTTGGGTAAATAGGGCTTTAAAATGGAAGGCGATACCTCATAGTTTGCCATAATTAGATTTTCCCAGTTCGCTTTTAAGAAATTGCTTACCATGCTTTTAGAATTAATGATATTAAATTGATTGAAAACATTTTTTCCAAAAACTAAAAAATGAGGAATAATAACCATTTACAGATGGGAACATCCAATCACGCTGATCTTTAATGCCTGGATAATATTCAAATGCTGGATGTTCTTTTGAAATAATAACTTCCATTATATTAATATTACTTTCATTATAAAGTACTAAAATTTCTGTTATTTCTCCAACAAAAACTTGTATACCAGGTATGTTTTTTGATAGTGCAAGTACGAAATCTAACACCTTTTCGCTTACAGGATTTTCATTAAAATGAGATGGTTCTAAAAGTAATATTCGGTTAACATTTTCATTTGCGCGCCAGGTAGGATCTAAATTGTAGGAATTATAAATGAGTGTAGGCTTAGATAAATCTAGGGAAGGGATTTTTGTATCTGGTAATACAGTGTGAAGTTTTAATGAAGTTGTTTTTGTTAAACTATCAGGCACTTGCATGCTAGTGATTTGTTCATATGAATTATCTAAAAAAGTATCAGTTTGATTTGTGTGTGTGTACTTATTAATATTTTCTTGATTACAATAATATTTTTTGGAAGAAAATGATCCAGCCACCCATTGCCAACTGCAATTATTACTTGCTATATCGCCATCCAACAAATGATAGTAGAACCATTTGGCAGGTATTTTCCAGTGTGCTTTGCCAATATTACAAGTAATTGATGCTATATACATTCTAATATGGTTGTGTACATATCCCGATTCAAAAAATTCATTTATTTGTTCATCTATTACTTGAATTTCCGTATTACAGTTTAATAGAGCAGTTAACATTTCGTAATGAGAAACTGCTGGTTGTGCCTGTTTTAAATCATGCCAAATTTGTTCTTTTTTAACCTGCCAGATCCTTTGATAATATTCACGCCAAGCAAGTTCTTGAATTAATTTTTCACATTGTAAAAAAGTAAATCCATTTTTTAAAACTATGCTCATCACTTGCTTTGTTGATATTACCCCTCTCGAAATATAAGGAGATAAATAAGTGATATCTCCGTTCAAGAAATTTCTTGTTTTTGAATATTTCTCAGGATTAATTCTATTTATTTTATCAATAATTGATTCGTAATTGGTAGGAAAAAAATTGTTATACTTTTGCATATGGGAGTCGTTCTAAACTTTTACATAAATGATAGCTATCAAGCCCCGAACAAGTTATTGTTCCTGCTTTCTCAATATCTAAAAATCCATCTTCTTGCATGCAACCTTCTGGAAAATAGATATTTTTAATTTCACCGATAATCATAATTGTATTGTTGATAGTTAAATCAATTCGTTGTTTAAAATCAAGCTCAAGTTGAATATTGCTTTCTTTTACAAATGGCGCCTTACAATTAGATTTATATTCAATACTTAAACCTGTAGCTTCAAATTCTGATACTTCCTTTGGATACCTTGCTGAGGTTTGATGCGCTTGTTTATAAATATCTTCATTCAAATGGTTTATGGTATAAGAACCTGTCTCCAAAATATTGGCTAGCGTATGGCGTTCTACAGAATCTGGTCGTAGGATGAAACTAATTAATGGAGGATTGGCACCAAGATGCACAATTGAACTAAAAATGGCCAAATTAGTTTGTGCTGTTAAATCAGTAGTTCCTACAAGACTAACACTTTTAAAGCCTCCAACACTATTAATTAAGTGCGCTCTTTTGCGTTGTTCCATTTGAATTAAATCAGTTCCTGTTATTAGTATTTTCATATTTCATTTTGATTGTCTAATTCTTTTAAAAAATTATTTGCATTAGATAAATGAAATTCTTGTTTATCGAAATTCATTTTATCAAAAGTATGTACAAGCATTCCAAGCCTTGGATTACTTAAAAAAAATGTTCTATGCTCATGCATAAATCGCCAAAACAAACCATCCCAAATTTGTTGCCATTCTCCTTTTTCGTAATCACTCATTTTCATTAAATAATTACTGCCACTGATATATGGCTTAGTAGTCATTAGTCCCCCATCGGCAAACTGTGTCATGCCGTAAACATTTGGTACCATTACCCAGTCGTAAGCATCAATAAACATTTCCATAAACCATTTATAAACTTCATTAGGATCAAACTCGCATAAAAGCATAAAATTACCAAGCACCATCAGCCTTTCAATATGATGACAATATCCAGTGGCTAATACCTTTTTGATGGTGATATCAATAGGTACAATACCTGTGGTACCATTCCAAAAACTTGCGGGGATTTTTCTTGTAAACTTCCAGTAATTTGTGGTTCTTTGTTTTGAACCCTCACGCTCATATACAATTCTTATAAATTCTCTCCACCCCACTATTTGTCTAATAAAGCCTTCTAAAGAATTTAAGGGGATATTGTTTTTATTTGAAAAGGCTATTGTAGATGCTATAATTTGTTGGGGACTAACTAAACCAATATTAAGCATTGGAGAAAGAAGTGAATGATGTAAAACTGATTCTTTTGCTACAATGGCATCTTCATATATCCCAAAATTTTCAAACCGGGTTTGTAAAAAATCTTCTAGCCAGTTTTCGGAATCAACAAAATTGATGGCAAATAAATGATGCTTATTTACTGTTCCATAATTATTAGGATAATTATTCTGTATATAAATTTCCGCTTCGGTAATATATTCGTTTACAGGAGCTGATGGTATTTTAGGCGCAGCTTCTTTTTTAGGAAATTTGGCTCTATTCTCGGCATCGTAGGTCCATTTGCCACCCAATGGCTTTGCGTCTTTTTCAAGTAAAAGATTTCTTAATTTTCTTTGCCAGATGTAAAAATCTGTTTGATAATAGGTTTTCTTTTTTGAAAAAAAAGTATCCACCTGTTGTAAATCATTTAAAAAATTAGGGCTATCATAAATGGTTATTTCAACCCCCATTAAATCACAGATAGATTTTATTTTCCGTAATAACCAATTATCAACTGTATCAACAATATGAATATGTGTAACATTATTAGTATGCAGCTGTTTAATAAGTAACTCGCACCTATTTTGTATTTCAATTGATTCAATATAATAAACAATATGCCCTTGCTCTTTTAAAAACGCTTCAAAAAATTTCATACTAGCCCTATGCAATACAAGTTTTTCTTTGTGAAAATTGTATTGATTAAAAAAATGCCACTCTTCTAATAGATAGACAGGTCTATTGGATTTAATAGCAGGATGTTCCTTAAATAATTGATTGGGAAATATTATTGAAACTTCAGCTGACATTTATTACTTTTTAGTATTACTACATAACAATATCTGCTTCAGAATGTTTTAATAAAATATTTTAATGCCTACTAGGGGCTTCACAAAAAGTAGAGAATTTCAATTTGTTATGAATTACTTAATATAAAATTTTAAAATGAATAGAAAAATTTGATTAATTTTTTTAAAAATTATAGAATGAATTGGAGAAAGTTTAACGGAGAGCCTATTCATTTGCCCATTAAAGATCAGGTTCGTGCAACCATTGAAGCTGAAATAGCTAATAAAAATAAGCTATCCGTTTATATTGGAACCGATAGTCAAGTAAAACAAAACTTCACTGAATTTGCAACTGTGATTGTTTTTTTAAGACGAAATAATGGAGGATTCATGTTTATTCATAACGAAAGATCTACTCAACAATTACATATTAAGGAGAGACTGTTATTAGAAGTTTCAAAAAGTATTGAAATTGCATATGAACTTTGTGACCTATTTATTGAATTTGACATTGAAATGGAAGTGCATGCTGACATAAATACAAATGCCCAATTTAAAAGCAATGATGCACTAAAGGATGCAATGGGATATATAATGGGTATGGGATTTGCATTCAAAGCAAAGCCAGATGCATTTGCTAGTAGTTGTTGTGCAGATAAAGTAATCCATTAAATAAGGACTTATACCAACATTGATTTACCTTTTTTTAGAACTAGCCATTGTTTCTAATTCTACAGTTTTTTATACTGTAAAAAAGTCAATCCAAAATCTGTTAAGCTTTAATGGACTTTGTTTGGTACTTAAAAGAGCAACTTTTTCTTTTATAAAAAACTTTAAAAGAATATATTTGAAAAAACTAACAGGCTTGAAACTCCTCAATAGAAATTGAGTGAGCCATTATTATTAAAAAAATTACTTATACATAATCATGAGAAGATCAATATTATTTATCGTACTTTTTATAACTACTTGTCTATCGTACGCACAAAAAGCTGTTATTCAAGTTGATAATACCAACACCTTAAAACAAGCTATAAATAAAACATTAGATACAAAACAAGCGGAGTACAAAAAAATTGCTTTGCAAATTTGGGACAACGCAGAAGTTGGCTTTAAAGAAATAAAAAGTAGCGCCTTATTACAGCAAACATTACAAGCAGCCGGTTTTGAGGTAAAAGCTGGAATAGCGGGAATGCCCACAGCATTTGAAGCTACATATGGTAGTGGTCAACCAGTAATTGCCATTTTAGCTGAATACGATGCTTTACCTGGATTCTCACAAACTAATTCGCCAGAAAAAGAGTCTGCAGGAAAAATTGCTGGTCAAGCATGTGGACATCACTTATTTGGCACAGCAAGTGTTGCTGCTGGAATAGAAATAAAAAACCTAATTGCACAACATAAAATAAATGGCACCATTAAAATTTTTGGTTGCCCTGCAGAGGAAGGCGGAAGTGGTAAAGTTTATTTAACTGGTGCAGGAGTTTTCAATAAAGTAGACATTGTATTACATTGGCATCCCGCCGATAACAATGGTGTTACTATGACAAGTTCTCTAGCCAACAAATCTGCAAAGTTTAGATTTTTTGGCATATCTGCTCATGCTGCATCATCGCCCGAAAGAGGCAGAAGTGCATTAGATGCAGTAGAAGCAATGGATAATATGGTTAATATGATGCGTGAACATGTTCCTCAGGAAACAAGAATTCATTATGTTATTACAAATGGAGGTAAAGCCCCTAATGTTGTTCCTGATTTTGCCGAAGTATATTATTATGTTCGTCATCCTAAAAAAGATGATGTAAAATCTATTTTTGATAGAGTTGTAAAAGCGGCACAAGGCGCAGCATTGGGTACAGAAACAAAAATGGAATACGAAATTATAGGTGGCGTTCACGATTTATTATTAAATAAATCATTATCTGAAATGGTGCAAAAAAATCTAGAACAGGTTGGTGGAGTAACTTATACAAAAGAAGAGATTGAGTTTGCAAAAAAAATAGCCTCTAGTTTTACTTTTAAATATCCGAATTATACTGAAGCCGAAAAAATAAAACCACTTACAATTAGTATGGATGCCGGTGGAGGAAGTACAGATGTTGGAGATGTTAGTTATACTGTTCCAACTGTAGGATTTCGCACTGCTACTTGGGTTCCAGGTACTCCAGCACATAGTTGGCAAGCCGTTGCTAGTGGTGGAACGGATATTGGAATCAAGGGTATGATGATTGCGGCTAAAACTCTTTCTATGTCTGCTATTGACTTATTTACCAATTCAAAATATATTGATATTGCGAAAGAAGAATTTAAAAAAGCTAAAGGCGATTACAAATACGCTCCTTTATTGGGCGACAGAAAACCAGCTTTAAATTATAGAGATTAATAAAATTCAAATTCAATATTTATTTTTAAACCAAACAATTTACGTATGAAAAAATGGCAACAGCTAGTTGCTTCAACTATGACTATTATTAAGGTTACTATTTTACAAATAACCATTTTAGTTATTTTTGTTGGAACGATTTATGCAAAGGATCTTAGAAGCCAAACGGTTCTTCAAAAATCTTTAACACTTAATGTAGACAAATCAATCACCGGTAAAGTATTGAATGAAAAAGGTGAGCCATTAGAAGGAGTAACTATTCGTTTAAAAGGTAAAAATATTACTACTCAATCTCTAATAGATGGTTCATTTGTTTTAAAAAATGTTCCTGATCAAGTAACACTTGACATTAGTTATATCGGGTATATTTCAACAGAATTAAAAATTAATGCTGTTAACAGTAAACCTATTTCTATTGTATTAAAACCTTCTAATAGTAATTTAGACGAAGTAGTGGTTGTTGGTTATGGTACTTCTACAAGAAGGTTAAATTCAGGCACATACAGCACTGTAAAAGGTGATGCTGTTGCCAACCAACCTATTCAAAGTTTTGAAGCTGCATTAAATGGTAAAGCAACTGGTGTAAATATGATTGCAAATGCAGGCGTAGTGAACCAAGCACCTGTATTTAGAATTAGAGGAATTAATTCATTATCATTAAGTTCTTATCCTTTAATAGTAGTTGATGGAGTTCCTGTTTATGTAGAAGATATTAACGTAGGTGGAAACGCATCAAACAATCCTTTGGCTTTTATTAATCCAAATGATATAGAAACAATAGATATTGCTAAAGATGCTGCTGCTACTAGTATTTATGGAAGCAGGGCAGCGAATGGTGTTGTTTTTATTACCACAAAAAGTGGTAAAGTGGGTAAAACCAGAGTAACATTAGATGCGGTTTTTTCTTCTAGTAAACCAACGCGTTTAGCTGAAGTATTAAATGGCGACCAATACTTAGAAATTAAAAACGAAGCGTTGGTGAATGCTAAAACCTATGATGCCACAAATAATTATTATGGAAATTCTATAGGACCTGATGGAAATATTGTACGTACCAATTGGTATGATTACTTATTCAGAACCGCAAATGGCCAGTCTCATTCTGTAAGCTTATCTGGAGCCAATGCTACTACTAAATATTTCTTGTCTGTTTCATATTCTAGGCAAGAGGGAATTCTTAGGGGGAATGATTACGGAAGAAAATCAGTTACTTATAATATTGATCATAAAGTAAATACCTGGTTAACCATTGGATCAAAAACAAATTATACCGACAACGTTACATCTGCTGTTTTATCTACCGGAAATGGCGTGAGTAATACAAGTAGTAATTCAGTAGCCTATCGTTTAGCCTTGGTTGCTGCGCCTATTGTTGGGCCTTATAATAAAGACGGATCTTTTAATGTGAGTGGATTAAATATTGCATTAATGGACAACCAAGGACATTTAACTTCTTCTACTAGATTGGGTTATACCAATCCTGTTATATCACTAGCCTATAATGACGATAATACAAGCAATAATTTTATTCAGTCTAATATTTATGGTCAAGTAAAATTAGCAAAATGGCTAAGTTTTAAAACCTTATATGGTGTTGATAATATTGCTAGTAGAACGGTAAGGTATTTTGACCCAAGAACCAATGAAGGAAATACTGCATTAGGTAGTGCTACTGGTATTTCATCTAAGAGGGAAAGTTTTACATGGACCAATACCTTAACAGCAGAAAAAAGTTTCAAAGACCATTCCTTAAACTTATTATTAGGTCAAGAAGCACAGAGTAAAACCGGTGATCAATTTGGTTTATTAAGATCAAATCAATCGGATCCTTTTTATTCAAATTTACAGGGTGGTTTTTCAACCGTTGGTATTTCAAATACTTCTAACCAAGTTTATTATAAATACTTTACTTCTTTATTTAGCAGACTTCAGTACAATTATCAAAAGAAATATTTCTTAACTGCTAGTGTAAGAAATGATCAATCATCTTTATTAGGAAAGAATAATAAATCTGGTTTGTTTTACTCTTATTCAGGTGCTTGGGATGTAAGTAATGAAGACTTCTTTAAAAATTCTAAACTTAAAGATCTATTTGAATCTGTAAGACTTAGAGCAAGTTTTGGTAAAGTAGGAAACTTAACAGGCATAGGAGATTTTGCATCTCTTACTAATTACTCTGCCAATTTATATGGTGGATTACCAGGTTTGTATTTTTCAACAGCAGGTAACCAAGAACTACAATGGGAAACTAGTAAAAAAACAGATATCGGCTTAAGTATTTCTATGTTAAAAGGAAGGTTATCAACAGATATATCTTACTATAATAATAATATTGATGGATTGATTTTTGGCGTTCCAACGCCTGCTTCTGTAGGCTTACCTGGAACAACTCAAAATTCAGTTTTATCAAATGTTGGATCAATGTATAATAAAGGGTTAGAAGTTGGAATCAATGCTATTCCAATTCAGAAAAAGAACTTTACATGGTCTACTAATTTTAATTTCTCTTTAAATAAAAATATGGTGACTTCCTTATCTCCTGATGTTCCAAATATTCTTTATGGAAATATTGGTAGCTCAACTGATTTGGTTTCAATCACGCTACCTGGATACTCAGTTGGCATGATCTATGCAATCCGCACAGCAGGTGCAGATGCAGCTACAGGAAGAAGGGTTTTCTTAGACAAAAGCGGCAAGAAAGTTTTATACGAACAAGTTCCGCCTGTAGGAAGAAATCAATGGGAATATGAAGATGGTACAAAAGCCCCAGCAATTGCAACCGCTTCTGATGCTGTGATTTATAAAAACACAACGCCTACTATTTATGGAGGATTTACAAATACGTTTAAATACAAAAATCTTTCATTAGATGCATTAATCACGTATCAATTTGGTGGATATATGTATTATGGAACGCAAGGCACTTTAATGGATTGCAGGTTTGCCAATAACTCAACAAAAATTTTAGACCGTTGGAAAAAGCCTGGCGATATTACAGATGTGCCTAAAGTAGAAGATGGTGATTTTACTTCTTGGGGTTATTCATTGCCATTAACTGCTAACGTTTATTCTAGCGATTATGTTAGGTTGAAATCATTAACGCTTTCTTATTCTTTACCTGAAAAGTTGATTAAAAAAGCACAAATATCAGATATCAAAATATTTGTAAGCGGACAAAATTTATTACTATTTACTCCTTATCCTGGTGCAGATCCTGAAGTAACATCAACCGATAATTCTTCTGCTACACAAGGCTTTGATAGAAATATGATGCCTAATGCAAAAATTTATACCGTTGGTTTAAAAGTTAATTTTTAATCTATGAAAACAACTTTCAATCAACCAAACTTTAAAATATTAGAAATGAAAAAGATACAATATATTGCTACAATCATATTGTTGTTAACTGTGATTTTTTCATGCAAAAAATCCGACACCATCAATCCAATACCAACAACACTAATTGCAGACGAATCGGCATTTGCCACACCTGCAAGGGTTGCTAATCAAATAAATGGCTTGTACGCTACTTTCAAAGGAACAGGTCTTTGGGGTAGTGCTTATGTGTTGTATAGCGAAGCTAGGGCAGGTGAGTTTATTAGCACCAACCAAAATCCACTTCAGGGTGGATTAACTTATATGATGCTAACTGATCCTGGCACAACTGATGTGAACATAGTTTGGCAACAGGCATATCAAACGATTAACGCATGTAATGTTTTCTTAGACGGGATGGATGCTTCAGGTAAAGCAGTTGTAGGAGATAGTTTATATAAAAATTACACAGCAGAAGCAAAAGTTTTAAGAGCTGTAACCTATTATTCGCTTTTACAATTGTATGCAAGGCCTTATAAAGAAAATGCAGGAAAAAGTCCTGGGCTCCCATTGCGTTTAAAAGGGAATACAGGTTTAGCAAATTATAATTTGGCTAGAAGTTCTGTAGACTCAGTTTATAAACAAGTACTAGCCGATTTAAATTATGCAGAAAATAATTTGCCAGCTAAATATTCAACGGCGGTACTAAATACAACTAGGGCACATAAAAATTCTGCCATTGCATTTAAAACACGTGTTTACTTAAGCATGGGAGACTATAACAATGTCATACTAGAGGGTAACAAAATTGTTTCTACTGCTAGCCCATTTGTAACTACTAATACAGCAAATACTTCACATTCTTTACCCGCAGATATTACAACTGTTTTTAAAACACCATATACTTCAACAGAATCAATTTTTTCAATGCCTTTTGCTTCAGGTGATGCACCCGGCAATTCTATGGCCACAAATTTATTGCCTAATTCTACAGATGGTGTAGGACTTGGATCTGCTGGAACCGGACAATTTTATGTTTTTGATAAAGGTATTGCGAGTGATGTAAACTGGAAGACAACCGATAAAAGAAGAAGTTTCATCTTTACAACTGCTTCAGGCACCAATAAGGGTAGACTATGGTGTTCAAAATTTGCAGTGGGTACACCATACACAGATTATATACCAGTAATAAGATATGCTGAGGTAATGCTCAATTTAGCAGAAGCTTTAACAATGGTTAATGGACTTGATGCTAGAGCAAAAGCACTATTAAATGCAGTTAGAGGAAGGTCAGATGCTACAACAATATTCGCCCCTACAGATAATGTAGATTTATTAAATAAAATTATTAATGAAAGGCGAATTGAATTCTTTGGTGAAGGCATTCGAAATGCAGATTTAATGCGTTTAGGATTACCTGTTCCTGCAAAAACACCAACTGGATCGACGCCTGTACCACAAACCAATACAACAGATGGTAATTATATTTGGCCAATTCCAAATAACGAAAGCTTGTATAATAAATTAATATAACAAATAATTTGTTGCCTATTAATTTATAAAAAAACTATATGAAAAAAATCTTTTTACTGATTATTGTTTTAAGTTTTACAACCGCAGTTTTTGCACAAGCATTTACAAAAACAGAAATTGCTAATTGGAAAAAACAAGCCGAAACAATTAACATCATCAGAGATAACTGGGGTGTTCCACATATCTATACCAATACAGATGCTGATGCGGTTTTTGGTATGATGTATGTGCAGTGCGAAGATTTTTTTTTAAAAGTGGAGAATGCTATTATATCTAGAATGGGTAGAGAAGCAGAAGTTCAAGGAAAAAAAGCTATTTATAAAGATTTATGGTCGAGACTTTATATTGATACCATTAAAGCGGCTAAATTATACCAGCAGTGTCCACCAAGTTTAAAAAAGCTTTGTGATGCCTATGCTGCTGGTATAAATTATTTTATATATACACATCCTGCAATTAAGCCTGCTTTATTAAATCGAATTCAACCATGGGTTCCTTTGTTAAATAATATTCCGTCTATAGTTAATAGCAATATTACAGAAGCCGAAATAAAAAAAATGTATCCCATGCAAAATGGGGTTGATGATGCAACTGCTTTTCAACCTAATCCAATGATTGAAGAAACGCAAATGGGTTCTAATGGTTGGGCAATAGCAGGAAAAAACACACACGACAAAAAAGCTATCATACTAATTAATCCACATTCTGAATTTTACAATAGAATAGAAGTTCAGTTAGTTAGTAAAGAAGGGTTAAACGTTTATGGAGCGCCTTTCTTAGGAGAATTTCATATCTGGCAAGGATTTAATGAGTTTTGTGGCTGGATGCATACAGTAACAACGTCAGATGCAAAAGATTTATATTCAGAAACGATTCAGCCCGTAAAAAATGGCTACGAATATAGTTATGACAAAAAATGGATTCCAGTAGATTCAAATAAAATCACTTTATACTTTACAGAAGGCACAAAAACAAATAGTGTAACATTTACTACTTATAAAACAAAGCACGGTCCTGTAGTTGCAAAAAGAAATAACAGTTGGTTATCGGCTAAAACAATTAATGAAAATATAGAATTACTCAATGTACATTGGAATATTACAAAGAGTAAAACCTATAAACAATTTGTAAGTTATCTTGATAAAAGAGTAATGACTGGCACCAATACTATTTATGCCGACAAGTCGAATAATATTGCATATTGGCATGGAAATTTTGTGCCTGTGCGAAATACTAATTATGACTGGACAAGACCTGTACCTGGAAATATTTCAACTACAGAATGGCATGGACCACATGCATTATCTGAGATACCTAATTATATCAATCCTACAAACGGCTGGCTTCAAAATTGTAATTCTACCCCTCTTTATGGCAATGGATATTTTGATTCTATAATGGCTAAAAAGCCAAGTTATATGTTTCCAGATGGCCATACGCCTAGGGCAATGAATGCTATTCGACAATTAAGTAATATTAAAGATGCTACAATTGATACGATAATAAATATGTGTCATGATACCTATTTATTTAATGCATCGAGGTTTATTCCCACTTTAATTGAATCATACAAACAAATGAACGAGCCGACACAATTAAAAGAGCAGATAGCAATTTTAAAAAAATGGAATTTCAGAACAGACACAACTAGTGTTGCAACAACCTTATGTGTTTTGTGGATTGAAAAAATGTTACAGTTAAATGTTGCGCAGTTAAAAAAACCAATTACTAATGAAGCGTCTTATGCGCTAACAAATGGGTCAAATATTTCTTTGCAAAAAATTACGCCTGCAGTACAGGTAGCTTATTTAGATACTATTGTTAACGAATTAAAAAAAGACTGGGGCACTTGGTCTGTAGAGTGGGGTAAAATAAATCGTTATCAAAGAAATGATAAAGATAAAGATCCGTCTGACTCTCTTCCTAGCAAAGCAGTATTTGCAACACCTGCATACGTGGGTTCTTTGAATGCTTTTTCTAGTAAAAAAACTAAAGTTTCTAAAAATAGATATGGCGCTACAGGTAATACTTTTGTTGCCATTGTTTCATTTGGTAATAGACTTTCAGCAAAATCAATTCTCACAGGCGGTGCTAGCACCAATCCTTTGTCAAAACATTTTTTAGATCAATCAAATGGGTATATAAACCATGAATTTAAAGTGGTAAACTTTTACAAAGAAGATGTTTTAAAAAATAAAGAAATTAGTTACCATCCAGGCGAAACCATCTTTTAATGAACAGAATAATTGCAATCTTATTTATTTTCTTTTTTTGCACTGGAACATTATTAAGTCAATCAAATACGCCATGGTTAGGTGCAGGAAAGGAAGTGGATCCCTACCATTATACTCAGGTAAAACACGAAACCTTTAAAAATGCTGCAATTAGTTGCGCGCATCCTTTAGCTAGTTTAATTGGTGTTCAAATTTTAAAAAGTGGCGGAAATGCTTTTGATGCTGGCATAGCTGTTCAACTAGCATTGGCTGTGGTATATCCATCAGCAGGAAATATTGGTGGCGGCGGATTCTTAATTGCAAAAAAAGCCAATAATAATTTTCTTGCAATTGATTACAGAGAAGTGGCACCTGGAAGAGCGTATAAAAATATGTATTTGGATAAGGACGGAAATGCGCAATTAGATCTCTCGCAAAATGGCCGCTTAGCATCAGGAGTTCCTGGTACTGTTGCTGGTTTATTTGAAACCCTTCCATCCGCTAAATTAAATTTTAAAATTTTAATACAGCCGGCCATCGATTTGGCAAAGAATGGATTTGTGATTACAGATCGGGAAGCCAAAAACTTAAATTCCTACCAAAAGGCTTTCATTAAATATAATAGTTATTCACCTGCATTTGTGAAAACCGAACCCTGGAAAGCTGGGGATACTTTAATTCAACCTGAACTTGCTAATACCTTAATTAGAATAAAAGAAAATGGTGCTAAAGGTTTTTATGAAGGAGAAACTGCAAAACTAATTGCAGAAGAAATGCAAAGGGGAAATGGCATTATCAATAAAGAAGATTTAAAGAATTATAAAGCCAAAACAAGAACGCCAATTTCTTTTAATTATAGAAACTATCAAATTCATGGATTCCCTCCACCAAGTAGTGGCGGTATTATTTTGTTGCAAATGATGAAAATGGTTGAAAACACCAAATACATTAAAAAAGGATTTCAATCTCCTGAAGCTACACAAATAATGATAGAGGCAGAAAGAAGAGCATATGCAGATAGGGCACAGCACTTAGGCGATCCGGACTTTTGGAAGGTTCCCATTAAGGAACTCAGTAATACGCAATATATTTCTAATAGAATGGCTGATTTTACTCCAGGCATTGCCAGTAAAAGTGATCAAGTAACAGCAGGAAACATAAAAGAAAGCGAAGAAACCACCCATATTAGTATTTATGATAAAGAAGGGAATATGGTGAGTATAACAACCACACTAAATGGTGCGTATGGCAGTAAAAATGTTGTAAAAGGAGCCGGATTTTTATTAAATAATGAAATGGATGATTTTTCTGTAAAGGCTGGGGTTGCAAACAAGTTTGGTGCGCTTGGTGGTGATGCAAATGCAATACAGCCAGGAAAAAGAATGCTAAGCAGTATGTGTCCTGTAATTGTTACAAAAGATTGTAAGCCAGTAATTGTTGTTGGTACTCCAGGTGGTACAACCATACCTACATCGGTATTTCAAGCATTAATAAATGTGATTGAATTTGAAATGAATACGGATGATGCAATTAACAAACCTAAATTTCACCACCAACATTTTCCAGATGAGGTTTTTATTGAGCAAGATTTTCCTGAAATTTTAAAAGCATCCCTTATATCAATGGGTTATAAATTAACCAATCGAATCCCAATCGGTAAAACAGAATTGATTTATATCCATCATAATAAAAAAATTGAAGCAGCTGCTGATAGAAGAGGAGATGATTCAGTAGCTGGATATTAAGTTCATCAATCAATGTTAAAGAAATACATAGTTGATGAGAGGTAAAGAAATGGAAATCAAAACAGTATCTTATTTTCAACTTTAATAATAGAATATGGAAGTGTTTCAATCATACCAGTCAACACATGAATAGAAATGACCTACCTGCTAACAAATAAGTGTATATAATTAGAATAACATTTATCTATACTTCTACCTGCTTTTATTAAACATGCTACTAAACTCCTTAAAATAAAAGTTGACTTCTCCCCATCCTACTACTAATATATCTTTAATAGTATAATCTAATCTTTTTCTCAAAGCAAAATAACCGAACAAAACTCCAGATATTCCAGTTAATGGAGAAAAGAAGGCAATTCCATACAAGCTATTGAAAAGATAAATACCAAGTCCACCAGCTATTATATTTATCCCTAGCATCACTAAAATTTTTTGCAAATTTATATGAGGCAAATGAAGCATATCTAAAGCAACACCATTAAATCTGTCTATAGGAAATAATAATGAAAAGAAAACCATCAATCTTAAAATATTAGCTGCTTCAGTTCCTACATATTTTGGTCCGCCAATTATAGAAACGGCAGTATCAGCAAATAAAATTACGAACAACACAATTGGTAAAATAGCAAAGGTTAAAAGCCCTGCATATTTTTTAAAAATAGCTAGAAATTCTACTTCATCATTTTTATTGAGTGCTGTTGCCATACTAGACATTCCAGTACCTAATGAACTGCCTAATGGAATTTCAATAATAGTCATTAATCTTCCTGGCAGATTGTAAATAGCTAAAGCAGTTGGACCTAAAAAAAATGTAATAATAAATGTGTTAAAGGTTCTGAAAAATATATTACTGATACTACTTGATACTGTATATTTTCCAAAATGAATAAGTTCCATTAACGTTGATCTGGTATACTTAACAATTGATTTTAAATGTAGGATCCTGGCAAAATAACTAAATAAACCTGTCAAAAAATTAGTCACAATATTTAGAATCAACATATTGTTCAAAGTCATTTTGTTTACATAAATTAAAATAACAATGATTAAAAACATTGATATACTATTCACTAATCGTAGCCAAAGAATTTTAGTGTAATTTTCCTCTGCCATTAAAATCCATATTGGCACTGTAAAAGGTAATGAACTAATGAAAGTGAGTCCAATCCATTTTATTACAATTTGAATTTGATAGTTTTCAATATAAGGCAATAAAAAACAACTTATTCCACTTGCAATACAAAAAAAACCTGTAATACCTAGTGCTATTAACCAAATCGACCCTAAAACAGCTTGACCCCTTTCTTTACTAGTACCTGAATAGAATTTGATGGTTGATGTACTTAAAAATCCTCCTCTAAAAGCTTCGAGTAAACTCTGTACACCTAAAAAAAAGAACCAAGTACCAGCATCTGATTTTGTTAATGATCTATACAAAAGAGACATAGTTATAAGACTAAAAGCAGATATTATAACATTGCCAGATAATGCTAGTATATTCTTATTTTTTAGAAAAGAAATATTAGGTATCATTAATAATTTTTAGTTTTTTAAAACCTTTTTTGATTTTGATTAATGATAAATAGTTCAATTGGAAATAAAACCTAATTAGAATGTAAGGTTTATTTTTTTCTTTTAAAAGCAGATTGTATTCTATGTGTTACAAATTCATAAAACAATAGTTTGAATACTCTTTTTGAAAGTTTAGCATCATAAAAAGGCAAAAAGCGCCAATAACCATGCATATTAAAAACCCATCTAAGTAGTCCTTTAAAATCTTTTTTCCAGTAAATCCTTCTAATGTCTTTATAAAATAAAGCCAATTCAAAATGAGGTTTTTTCCAAGGAGTATCAATTATTCCATTTACATATTCTCCATTAATAATTCGCTTAACACCATTTGCAAAATCATTTTCAGACATAAATCTAGCATAAGCCATACAGGAGTTTGGTCTCGGATCAACTTCAAATAAATAATATTTATTTTGTTCTACATTGTATATATAACAAATATTTGCAACACTATTTAATCCTAAAGATTTTCCCAAATAGGCTAATAGAGTGCCTATTTCTTTACTTTGAAAATACTTTTTTCTTGTTTTATATGAAAATGCATGAGAAACCCTTTCAATAGTATAAGCAGTTTGGTAGTTTACTAATATACCATTATAAAATAATCCTTCTACATGTATTTCTTCTCCTGCAATATATTCTTGAATTAACACATTCTCATTTAAAGGCAATTCCTTGCTTTTAATATAAAAATCATCATAATTATTACACATGAACATTCCAGCACCAGCTGAGCTAAAATCCATTTTAATGATGACAGGAAAATTTAGTTTTTCTTTTATTTTCTCTAAATCATCCGGAGAATTATATTTAAAATAAGCAGGAGTTAAAATATCATACGTTTCACAAAAATCCGAAAAACCCGTTTTAGAACTTAGCATATAACGGTTTTCTATCAAGTTTATTGGCATGAGCTTAGCAAAAAGCTCTTCGTCTACTATATTATCATTAAGATATTTTATGATTGCATCATCGCATAAAATTACCCAATCATAAGTAGTTGTTTTAACATGGGAAATTAATTTCGAGATATAATCCTTTAAATCTGGTTCTCCTCTCTCTATCCAATTGTCGTAATAAGAATTTGTTATGGCCCACGAACTAGGTGATGAATATACATCAACTGTGCAGCCACCTTTTTTTAATATATATGGAATTTCGGCTGTTGTATCCCAATTATTATAACAAACAAGTAAAACTTTGAACATAAGGGGTTTTTTTTATAACGAAATTAAAGCATATATATTTTATGCCATTTGAATTACTTGTAATAATCACCAAGTTAATCTAAGTAATGATTTTCTTTAAGCCATTTTTCTGTTTGATTGATACCTTCTTCGAATTTAATTGAAGGATTATATTGTAATATTTTTTTTGCCTTTTCAATACTAAAGTATGATTTAGAAAATCGTAAGTGTAAACTATGTTTTGAACTGACTGGTTTTCTTAAAATCACACGTAGAAATGCTATAAATTTCGACATTTTAAATTGAATCCACCATTCTGGAATTCTTTGCAATTTATCAATACCCAACATTTTTGCATATGCGAGATAATATTCATTGTAACTAAGGGGACTTCCATCTGAAATATTAAAGGTCTCATTTATTATTTCATCCTTTACAATTGTTAACCATACACCATCTACAAAATTTTTTATAAATCCATAATTGATAAGCCCTTCATCATTTCCAAACATTTTCAATCCTGCTTTCAATTGTTTTATAATGCCAATGGTCCATCCCTCTCCATTTGGGCCATAAATACATCCAGGTCTAATAATGATATATGGTAATCCAAAATTTCTAACTAATTTTTCAGCTGTAATTTTGCTGTCTGTGTAAAGTTCATTTATTAATGGTGTGTCAGCCGTTTCATCAATAATTTTATCATTGTTTAATCCATAAACAGCTATACTGCTAAAAAAAATTACCTTTTTTACATGGTGTTTCTTTGCAATTTTTAAAACATTTTCTGTTCCGGTTACATTTGTTTTCCATGCCAACTCTTTAGTAACATTAGGATGACTAGACCATCCGGCAATATGAATAACAAAATCACATTCATTCATTGCGTTATCAAGCGAGTCTAGATCAAGAATATTTCCGGCAAAAAGCGTTAAATGCTTATTTGAGAACTTGACTTTATTGGGATCCCTACATAATCCATTCACTTCATACCCCTCAAAAAGACATTTCTCGCAAATATTACTAGCTAAAAAACCATTAATTCCTGTTATTAATACCTTACCCATATTAATTACTTTTAATATAATTAAAAGCAAGGTATATAATTATTTATTTATAATACCCTATTTTATTGATTTAAATGCAACATGATGCGCCTATTCGAGGTAAGATTGAAATTCAACCGAATCTACACTAGTTGATGATTCCATAATGCTAAAAATTTCATCATTATCTTTATTCACTGGAATATTGAATATATTTTTAATGCTCGTTATTTTCAAAGCTTTTGTTGTATTTAGATAAAAAATTAAATAGGTTTTTAATTAATGAAAGAATTACAAGACATCGTAAATGCATATGACCATGCTAAAAAAGCAGGTAAGGCATGCGTCTTGGCCACTGTAGTTCATTTAGAAGGATCTTCTTATAGAGGACCAGGTGCAAGAATGTTGGTTTTAGAAGACGGCTTAATGATTGGAGCGATTAGCGGTGGCTGCTTAGAAGGTGATGCTTTAAAAAAAGCTTTATTAACCTTTACTGAAAAAAAATCTAGGTTAATTACTTACGATACAAGTGACGAAGATGATGCAACTCTAGGAATTCAATTGGGATGTGAAGGTGTAATACAAGTGTTGTTTGAATTCATTTTTAGTAACGACCTATTGAATCCAATTGAGTTATTAAGAAAGCTTATTTCAAAAAGACAAGAAGCGGTACTTGTAACTATATTTAATTTAAAAGATAAAAGAGGACCACAAGAAGGAACTATTTTATTGGCAGCAGATGGTCATTTTACAAAAAGAGTTGTTTCAGAAAAGTTACAATCCTTAATTGAAAAAGATATTAAGCTAGTTTTTTTGCAAAGAAAATCTTCACTCAAAGACTATTCAACAAAAGGGTTTACTAATAATGCTTTTATTGAATTTATTGAACCTCCAATATCATTGGTTATTGTTGGAGCAGGTAATGATGCCATACCAGTAATGCAAATGGCTAATTTATTGGGATGGGATGTGATAGTAGTAGATGGACGCCATACACATGCAAAGGCAGATCGCTTTATTAGTGCCTGTCAGGTACTAGTAAGTAAACCAGCAGCAGTATTGGAAAAAATTTCAATTGACAATAGAACTTGTTTTATTTTAATGACGCATAATTACAATTATGATCTTCAGATGATGAAGGCATTGATTGAAATGGATATTAAGTACATAGGCTTATTAGGCCCTAAGAAAAAATTAGAAAAGTTGCTCAATGAATTAAAACAAAATGGCACTGTATTAACAGCAGAAAAGTTGTCAAAAATTTATGGTCCAACGGGATTAGACATTGGCGCCACAACCCCCGAAGAAATTGCTACTAGTATCATTGCAGAAATACAAGCAGTATTTAATGGAAAGCAAGGCCAGATGTTAAAATTGAAAAAAAGTCAAATTCATAGTGCATGAGCCATTCAATAAAAAACTGTGGTATCATTATCATTGCAGCAGGCCAGAGCAAAAGACTAGGTACACCAAAACAATTATTAGTGTATGAAGGCAAAACACTTATTAATAGATTAATTGATAATCTAAAAACTACTTTTAATTTTCCAATGGTTTTAGTTTTAGGCGCTTATGCAGATAAAATAAAATCTCAATTAATAGACCCAACTATTAATGTAATTGTGAATGATGTTTGGACAGAAGGCATGGGTACTTCTATCAATGCTGGTTTGCAAGAAATTATCAAAAAAAACGCCAATATAGATGGTGTTGTAGTGTTGGTTTGCGATCAACCTTTTGTAAATAGTAATCATATCTTGTCACTATTGTCTTTACAAAAAAAATCAGGCAAGCCAATTGCCGCGTGTTATTATGCCAATATATTGGGTACACCAGCCTTATTTCACCAAAGCGTATTTCCTGAACTATTGAAATTAAAAGGAGATGTAGGCGCAAAAAAATTAATTAACGAAAAACTAGAAGAAGTAGATAAATTACATTTCGAGCAAGGCCTATTAGATATTGATACGGTAGAAGATTATTTAAAATTAATCAAGGAAGCATAAATGATTGTAGATAAATTTAATAGAGTACACGATTACTTACGTATTTCCTTGACGGACAATTGCGATTTAAGATGCTTTTACTGTATGCCCGAAGAGGAGTATCAATTTACACCCAACCAACAATTAATGCAAGCCGATGAAATTGAAGCCATTGCAAAAATTTTTGTGCAACAAGGGGTTAAAAAAATTAGATTAACAGGGGGTGAGCCCTTGGTGAGAAAGGATTTCGCCGATATTTTAAATAGATTAGCAAAATTGGATCTCGAATTAACCATGACCACCAATGGTACACGTTTACACGAATATGTAGGTGTGATAAAGAATGCTGGAATAAAATCTTTGAATATAAGTTTAGATACACTACAGAAAGAACGGTTTATTTTAATGACCAAACGAGATAAGCAAGAACAAGTGATGCGCAATATAGGATTGATGTTAGAAAATGGCATTGGCGTAAAAGTAAATGTAGTTGCCATGAAAGGCATTAATGAAGAAGAAATTATTGACTTTGTGCAATGGACAATAGGTACTCCCGTTCATATTCGATTTATTGAGTTTATGCCATTTGATGGTAATAAATGGCAGAGCGATAAGGTAATTACAATGCAAGAAATTTTAAATAAAGTAAGAGCCCAATTCGATATAGAGCCATTGAATAGATTGCCACATGAAACTGCAAAGAAATTTAAAGTAAAAAATTCTGCAGGAAGTTTTGCAATAATTAGCACTATGAGTGAACCATTTTGTGGAGACTGCAATAGAATTAGGTTGACTGCCGATGGCAAAATGAAAAACTGTCTTTTTTCTCAATCAGAAACAGATTTATTAAGTGCGTATAGAATGGGTAACGATATTACAGCATTGATTCATCAGAATATTAGTGAAAAAAAACAAGCACTTGGCGGGCAGTTCACTACCGATATGGAAAAGATAGAAACCGATGCACTACACAATAGAACCATGATAAGTATTGGTGGCTGATTCAGTATATTCGCATTATGGAAACAATGATTACAGTAGCGCGCGCTTTGAGCATTATTAAAGAGCATGTATTGCCACTTGCTACTGTAAAAATGAATTTAAATGAAGCTGGTGGATTGGTCCTTGGACAAGATATAATTTCATCTAAAGACATTCCAACATTTCCACAATCCAATATGGATGGCTATGCATTTTGCTTTGATGCAACGACTAGTCAATATACAATAGTAGGAGAAATTGCAGCAGGTTCTAGTGAAGCAGTCGCATTAGCAAAAGGAACAGCAGTTAGAATATTTACAGGTGCATCTGTTCCTGTTGGAGCAGACACTGTATTGATGCAAGAAAAAGCAAACGTACATAATGGAGTATTAACAGTGTTAGACAATAAAATAAAACAAGGAGATCATGTGCGTGAAAGAGGATCAGAAATTAAAAATGGTGAAAAGGCATTAGAAAAAGGCATGGTTTTAAAACCAGCTTCAATTGGTTTTTTAGCAGGGATGGGAATTGATAGTTTGTTTGTTTATCCGGCACCCAAAATAGGTATCATAGTAACAGGGAATGAATTACAAAAACCAGGATTAGATTTAAAAGATGGGCAGGTATACGAATCTAATAGTTACACTTTAATTGCGGCATTGAAACAATTGAATTTTAATAATATAATAGTTAAGCAAGTAAAAGATGATCTTACACAAATTACTAGTGAATTAAATAATTTATTAAATGAATCAGACATTGTATTAATGACTGGCGGGGTAAGTGTAGGTGATTACGATTTTACTTTAAAAGCTTTTGAAAAATCGAATGTAAAAACCATTTTTCATAAAATAAAACAAAAGCCAGGAAAGCCATTATTATTTGGTACAAAAGATGAAAAAATTGTTTTTGGACTTCCAGGAAATCCTTCTTCGGTATTAACTTGTTTTTATGAATATGTATTACCGGCAATTGAAAAACTAACTTATCAGTCCTGTTCACTTAAAAAATTAACAGTACCCATTGCGCAAGATTTTAAAAAGCCACTTGGGCTAACTTTTTTTGCTAAAGCGATTTATAATGGAACAAGTGTAACTATATTATCAGGACAAGAATCCTATAAACTAGCTTCTTATTCAATAGCAAATTGCTTGGCTGAATTGCCTGAGGAAATTGAGCAAATTAAAGAAGGCACTATAATAACTATTCATTTACTTCCATAAATTATTGTATGTCTATTAGTTTTTTTTTATTACTATTTATTGTTGCGCTATTGTATTCATCTGTTGGGCATGGAGGCGCAAGTGGTTATTTAGCATTAATGGCTATATATGGATTTGCACCCGAAGTCATGAAGCCAACAGCTTTAATTTTAAATTTATTTGTATCACTTACTTCGTTTATTCTTTTTTTTAGAGCGGGTCATTTTAAATGGAAATTATTTCTTCCATTTGCATTGGCGTCGATTCCATTTTCGTTTTTAGGAGGTACCATTGTCTTAGACGCACATATTTATAAAAAAGTATTGGGCGTTTTATTATTATTTCCAGTTATTCGTTTTTTTATTTATCCTAATGTGGCAGATAAAGATTTAAAAGAATCGAACTGGCCAATTTCATTATTAGTAGGCGCAATAATTGGCTTTTTATCGGGCTTGATAGGAATTGGCGGTGGCATATTACTTTCACCAATACTATTACTATTAAGTTGGACTAATCAAAAACAAACAGCCGCTATTAGTGCGTTATTTATTTTTGTAAATTCAATAGCAGGCTTGGCCGGACAATTATCACATGGCATTAAATTGCAACCATCAATGATAAGTTTTGTAGCTATTGCGTTTGTTGCAGGAATAGCTGGAGCTTGGTTGGGCTCATTAAAATTTAATCAACAAATTTTAAAATATACTTTAGCAGTAGTTTTGTTAATGGCATCAGTTAAATTAATACTTACTTAATTATATGAGCATAGAAATTATTTTTTTTGGACAATTGATAGATAAAACCGGATGCAGTAAAGTGGTGATTGACAATGTTGGTACAGTTGATGCGCTAAATAAAGCAATGCAAGTTCAATACCCTAATTTAGTAAATACAAAATTTGTAATTGCACTCAACAATAAAATTGCATTTGGAAATGAAGTGATTAATGAAAATGCTATACTGGCATTCATGCCCCCATATTCTGGCGGCTAACTATTTAAAAATCATGAAAGAATTTATATTAAGATACCAACGGCAAATTACTTTAGAAGGATTTGGAATGCAAGCTCAACAAAAGCTTACTAAGGCAAAAGTATTAGTAATAGGTGCTGGTGGATTAGGTTGTTCTGTATTACAATATTTAGCTGCGGCAGGTGTTGGACTT
>Ga0114959_10000396_pt1 | contig 41113 bp, 35 predicted proteins | sample C_130625_EF_Meta_FD_87317 | JGI IMG/M metagenome (GOLD analysis project Ga0114959, IMG submission 87317) | Freshwater microbial communities from Lake Croche, Canada to study carbon cycling - C_130625_EF_MetaG | ecosystem: Environmental > Aquatic > Freshwater > Lake | place: Lake Croche, Canada... | reverse complement strand
GGCGGTGTAGTCCAACGGCAGAGACAAGCGACTTAAAATCGCTCCAGTGTGGGTTCGAGTCCCACCACCGCTACGAAGAGGCACATGAAACTTTAGTAATCCAGATTGACCTAGTCTTATTGTCTTGTCCGAGATAAGTCTTTGATTAAAACAATATCCGTTAACACTTTTGCGAAGCTCCCATGAATAAATCTCCAAAAAGTGCCCCCAAATCCCAGAGGGTGAAGAGGGAACGGATTGCGATTGTGGATAGCCAGCCATCCAGCCGTATCGGGCTTTCCCATTTCATTAAAAAAATCGATCGCTGGGAGGTCGCATGGTCGAGTTCTACGGCCGAGGAGGCCCTGGATAAGATTTCCAAGGATGAGCCTGATCTCATGATCTTAGAGATTCAACTGATCGGAAAAGATGGTCTCGAATTCATCAAGAGCCTGATGCCGTTGTACCCGCATCTGAAGATCTTGGTTCACTCCGCGCACAGTGAGGAGTTCTATGCTGAGCGGTGCCTTAGAGCCGGCGCCATCGGTTATCTTCACAAGATGGATCCCATGGCTAATTTTGAGAAGGCCGTTGAAAAAGTTCTCCAGGGGGAACTCTATCTGAATCCACGCATCGCACGCCAAGCCCTTCAGTCAGCCACGCTCCACCCCGAGAATCTAAAAGGAGACAATCATAACCTCCACAACCTGACTGATCGTGAACTCGAGGTCATGATCTTGATGGCTGAAGGTCGCTCATGCCATGAATCGGCTGAGAAACTCAAAATCAGTCCGCGCACAGTGCAGGTTCATCGCAACAATATCCGTCTCAAGATCGGATTGCAAAGTGCGCTCCAACTCCACGCCTACGCGGTCCGATTTTACGGGGACTCAGCTCCCCTTCATCACGAACAACACGTCACCCCCTCTCAGGAACCCAAGGTAACGAATCACGTACTCAGCGAGAAGTCTGTTACAATAAGCCCCTCCCCGACTGTGGAGGATCTCCTCGCGGGTCAAGCTATTCGGGACGCACTCCAAAGGGTAATTCAGCGCTTCCCCTAACCTTATTGGGATTTAATCTTAGGACAACATCACCACCCATCGGGAGAACGTGAGGTGGTGGTTCTAAGTAGTTTTTGTAGGCAGAGATAAGCGGGGCTACCTCTGCCGTTATTGCCAATCATGGGTTATCATTGGAAATGATGAACTCCAACTCGCCCGAAAAACTGACTGCCAACGCTCTAAGGAAAAAACGACATTCTAAAGCGGTTTCCATATCGCCGCGTTCTCCCCAGTCAAAAATAGTTACGAAAGCAAAAGCGGGCAATCCGAGCAACCCGAACACATATCAATTCAGTATCATCTGCCTCTATCCCTCCATCGAAAGCGGAAAACTTGGCAGAGCTTGGATTGAATCCGCGTTCCGAGAGACAACGCCCCATGCAAGCACCCGAGTTGAATACTATAATTATGCCGTGCTGGGTCAGGATGGTATCAACTGGAGTCATGTCACCAACCGCGTGAGACCGGACGTCATCCTGATGATCTCCGATGGCAAAAACCAGCTGATCCCCGGATTCAGGCGCTCGCTAAAGGATCTCATTATCCACTCCAGCAATGGGAATAAACCTTTGGTGATATTTCGGAATCTTGAACCCCAACCGACGCTGAACACCTCTGTCCTGCTTGATTATGTCTCCGCTCTCACGGATAAGAATCACTGCGAGTTAAATGCAATGGATGGCAACGGATCCTCCCTCGGTTGCTTCCGACATCCGAGGCACTTGCTGAAAGCACGGACCTATTGCGAGTAAGCACACGATCAGGATGCCACGAGCTTGAGCAGGGAGATCTCCGGAGGACAACGAAACCTGATCGGCGCGTAGGCAACGCCGACTCCAGCTGAAACAAAGACATTCCCTGTTAGCGAAGGAAGCAGACCGATGGGATACTTTTCACACCCTTTAGGAATAATCGGGGCACCGATGATAGGTAGATTAATTTGCCCCCCGTGCGTATGCCCGCAACAGACCAGTTTGATTCTGGGATCCCTGATGCGGTCGACCAAGGCCGGACTATGGGTCAATGCAAGGATCACGGCTTCGGGTGTGGCACCGGCGATTCCAGCTGGGATATCAGGGTGACCAAGCGTCACATCATCGAAGCCAGCAAGGTAGAGTCGTCCCCCCTGACGTTCCAACCAGGCCCCCTTATTTGTGATTTCAGCAATCCCCTGACGGGCAAGTTCGCTCGATGTAAGGATCCGGTTCGCTCTGATGTCACGATTACCTTGGACGGCAAAGACACCCAACGGGGCCTTGAGTTCGCCCAACGCATCCATCACAGGCGGGATCAATTTTGGATCATGATCGACATAGTCGCCACCGAGTAAAATCAACTCAGGTTGCAGCGAGAGAGTCCTCTTCACCGACTTCTGGACATACTCTTGGGAAATGAGCCCCCCGCGGTGAAAATCAGTTAAAAAAGCAACCTTCACTCCCTCAAACTCCTTGGGTAATCCCTGAAAAGGAATATTCAGTTCATGAACTTCAAGGTCCCCTGACTCCCAATAAGAATAGCTGGCAGAGACACCCAGAGTCGTCCAAGCGGAAGCGCCTAACGCTCCCTTCACGAAGCTCCTGCGTGTCATACTCTTGCCCATGGACTAGTGTACCATGGTTTATCGGTAAAGAATACCTTAAGACGTCCCCGATCCCTCTCACGAATAGAAAGTGCCAGTGGAAACATGTTGCCCTACACTCTCGAGGAGATTTCCTACTTAATGCCGTGAACTTACCTGGAAAATCATCCGATTACGATTCATACAGGCGCGAGTTGCTTTGGAATCAACTCTGGCAGGGGCTTAATTTCGGATCGAAAGCGGGTTTCCTTCTGCTCTTGACGCCTATGATGCTGTCGCGGTGGGGCAGTGAGGGATACGGACTCTTTGCATTGGCTAGCTCACTGCTCGTCTCGATGGCCCTACTCGACGAAGGAGTCAGAGCCCTCACACGGATCCAGATGGCGGATGCCTGGAAGCGTAGTGAACCCGAGTCCATGCAACAGGCCTATTCGGAGGGCCTCCTAACCTTTGCCTCGGTCTCGCTGATTGCCGTTGCGGCATGCACGATTCTATCCCGGAGCGGTTGCTTGTCTGCATGGTTTCATCTTCCGCCGGGTGGATCCGGTGTTTTAGTAATGACCGTAATCTGCACATCCGTGCTGATGACTTCCATTCTCGGACTCGAGCCATCCAAGAGATGAATCAAATAGCCGATGTAGAAACCAAAAAGCGGCGCTATCCAGTAACGGGTGCACCCATCAGCACGGAAGGAAAAGAAAATGAGTAAGACTCCCACCGCAAAGAGTGGCGCGGTTCTACGTCTTGGGAGGAGCATCAGCCACGGAAGAAGAAACGACCCCATCAACTCGATGATGATCGTCCAGAGCGGTGGATCAAGACGCCTGTCCAGCAGGAGGGCATTCATCAGGTAAGCCGAGAAGCCCGTGACCGAACGGGCCTTTGCCACCTGTTCATGGAACCAAGGCGTCGCATCGTTTAGTTCTGGAATCCACCGGTAGGAGAGGGCCACCAAAGCGGCCAGAACGACAGCAGCCAGGACGGCTGGATAGATTCGAAAGAAGCGCTTCACATAGTAGGCAGGGATAATTGCAATACCAGAGTGACCTCCCCGGTCAAGCGATCGGCAGAGCACAAAACTGCTGAGCAGAAAGAAAAAAACCACTGCCGACTCTCCGGTCATGCGGTAGATAAACTCATTTCCTGTAATGCCACGGAAGCTGTAGAGAGCATGGTGAAAGCAGACACCGAGTGCGGCGATCCCTCGTAACGCATCGAGATGACTGATCCTTCCCACGGATTTTGGAGGATAGGAGGTTTTCACGGAGGAGGCACCAGTCATCACGAGAATCACTATTTCCTCAGAGGGCGATCACGCCAAGGCAATCTGATCACTCTTCCCCGAGGAACCTGCGTTAAAACTGATCAAGCTTTCAAATATAAGAATTCCGCTTACATCTATTACTTCTCTTTATAAAGTTAACAGAGATATATTGAATCTATGAATAAGGTAGATGCGGCTTCCCTCATCGTATCAGTCCCTGCTCCTCTCCATCCCAGGGAAGAGGAGCGCATCGCGCGTCTCCTCGGATATGATATTCTGGAAGGTACTGATGATCCTATTCTGGATCACATTACCAAATTGGCTGCTGAGATCACCGGATCCTCCATTTCTCTCATCACACTGATCGACGATAACAAGCAGTGGATCAGGTCTCGCTACGGAACCGAGCTCCGGGAGACATCACGCGAGGACTCTTTCTGCAGCTACACCATTCTTGAAGCAAAAGATAGTGAGCTAATCGTAAACAATACCCTAGAGGACAAACGTTTCATTAATAACAAGTATGTCACAGGCGAACCCCACATCCGTTTCTATGCGGGCATTCCACTAGATGAGGGAGATGGCCTTCCCATAGGAAGCCTCTGCGTTATCGATCAAAAACCGGGCTCTCTCTCCCAGGAAAAGATCAAGGCCCTTCATTCCCTCGCCGCCATTGCAATGGATTACATCACGATCCATCGCTCGAATCGGGAACTCACGAGCCTGTTGATACGGGAAAAGAAGGTCTACAGCAACCTCCTGCGGGCCTCCACAGAGATGGCAATCACGGCCCCCACCTTTGATGATGCGCTTCATAGTCTGATCGATCACCTCGACCCAAACCTAGGCTACCTGTCCTGCAGAATCAGGAATATGCAGACCGGCGGGACAACCGGCATTATCTACAATCCGCTCCTCCCTAAAGATCCCGAATTAAACCTACTCTGGGGTCGACTTGACTCCGCCCCCCAGCACCCGACGGGTGATGCTTCAAAAACGGAGTTTATCTCTACAGGTGAGCTGCGTCCGGAGTATTCTTACCTAGTCGTACCCGTCAGGATTCGCGATCGTCTGGTCGCCGTCATCGAGCTAATCTACCCCGATCACCGCAAGATGGACCCTAGGATCAGGGAAGTCTTTGACATCATGGCCACGAATCTTGGGATCGTCGCGGAACGGGAACTTGTGAACCTGGAACTCCAGAGGAAAGCCACGCACGACGGTCTTACCGGAGCGGCAAACAGAACTGTCTTTATGGAACAGTTGGGGCGGGCAATCGCGACAACTGACCCGTCCAACCCCTCCTCGGCATTGTTGTTTGTCGATCTAGACGGCTTCAAAGAGGTGAATGATAACTTCGGACACCAGATAGGAGATCGTCTGCTTATCGAAGTAACGCAACGACTCAAAGGGATCTGCCGTGGGGAGGATCTGATGGGACGCCTTAGCGGCGATGAGTTTGTTCTCATCTCCCTCGGAATAGCTGATCGGAAAGCTTTGGAACAGTTACTCGAGCGTATTCATCGTAACTTAGCCATGCCGTTCGCTCTGGGAGAGCTTGAGATCCGGATCGGGTCGAGCATCGGTTGCTGTATGCTGGATAGTAACGAGATCTCCACATCGGAGATTGTCCGACGCGCAGAGGAGGCGATGTATCTGGTGAAGACCGGGAAACGAAAACACTACTGCATCGCGGACAACCAAATCATCAAGGAGTTCAGATTTAGGCACGATCTGGATCGATTGATCCGTGACTCCGTGAAGGAGAAACGCATGTTCATAGCACTCCAGCCTATTATCGACTTCACAACGGGAGCAATTGCCTCTGCCGAAGCCCTTTTCAGGATCGTTGATAAGCAAGGAACAGTCCTCGAGGCGGAATCCTTCATGGAATCACTGGATCGCCTAAGGATCCTCCCGAAAATCGACGATTGGGTCTTTGCCGAGACTCTTCGTATTCTACAAGCGCACCTTCAGGAGTTCTCAGCGACACCCGACTTCCGGATCTCCATCAATGTCAACCCCGCCATTCTGGTCACCCACGGATACGCGATGATATGCCTGGCTCGCTTGGAAGAAGCCAAAATTCCACCCTCAATGTTGCGCATTGAAATCGTCGAGTCACATCTCCAGACAAACAATCCTTGGCTCCTTGAAAATCTGAATGAATTTCGTAAAGCGGGAGTCCATATCGCAATCGATGACTTCGGAACTGGTTTTAGTAATCTTCAATACCTGACAGCACTGCCGATCGACACGATCAAGATCGACAAGTCTTTCCTGAAGGGGATCATCCCGGGCGATAAACACAGCAATGACCTTCTCAGAGCAATTACCGGGATCGGACAGATTTTCAACTACACACTTATTGCAGAGGGAGTGGAGCAGGAATCCCAGGCAAAATATCTTGCATCGCTTGGATGCACATTGATGCAGGGTTATCTCTACGGGAAACCCATGAAGGTAGATGTTTTTGTAAAAACTCTTAATTCACAGGTTCACACTTCGGAGCATCAGGCCGTGACTAAATAGTGATCACGAGATTTTAGACTGCTAACGAAAAATCCCAAGCCGTGTACCGCTAATTTGTTATTCCACTCTTCGGATTGAGAAAATCGAGGAATTGCCTGAGAGCCTAGCTTCCTTTTCTCTTCGGAAGTTCAACGGGTGGGTTCTTCCACACCCTACTTGTCTTCGTCCTTGTGGTTCTTCTGATCCAAATCATTCAGGGACGCAGGCTTCCCTGACATTTTATCTCTGCACTAATCCGAGGATAGCGATCAGTCGGAGTCAGGACTCTTCCTTGGGAAAAATGTGGAAAAGAGAGCTGATAGCAGTAGTGCCGTGAGAATAATTCCAAGGGACCAGACCGTTGGGAAATGTCCGTCAAAGTGAGGGTCTAGCCATGACATCTTGAGTCCTACGAAGCAGAGGATGAATCCCAGTCCATACTTGAGGTAGTGAAACTTGGAGGCCATCCCCGCGAGCAGGAAGAAGAGGGAGCGAAGGCCCAGGATCGCAAAGATGTTCGAGGTGAAGACAAGGAATGGTTCCTTGGTGATGGCGAAGATCGCCGGGACACTATCAACTGCGAAAACAATGTCCGTGAACTCCAGAAATAGTAGCGCCATAAGCAGTGGAGTCCCCAGCCACCGACCCCCCTCATGAACAAAAAATCGCTGGTTATGGAGAGCTGGGGAAATCGGTAGAAACCGCTTCAACAATCTAATCAGCACATTCTTCGAGGGATCGGGATGGGATTCGGGACCGAAGGCAACTTTCAGTCCCGTGAATGCTAGGAAGACACCGAAGATCAGAGGAACCCAGGAGATCTGCATGAGCATGGATCCCAGAGCGATGAACAACGCTCTGAAGACAATCGCTCCGAGGATGCCGTAGAAGAGGACACGGTGGCGGTACTTCTCTGGGATTGCAAAGAAGTCGAAAACAACCAGGAAGATAAAAAGGTTGTCGATGGAGAGACTCTTCTCAATCAGGTACCCGGAGAGGAACTCCAGACTGCACTGCTTGGCAAGAGCCTTTGGATCGTATCCGGCGAGACTCGGATCGAGTGGAAACTCCCACAGTCCGAAACAATAGAGTCCTCCACAGAAGAGCAGTGCCAATCCGATCCAGAAGACGACACCTTGGATAGCCTCGCGATGGCCGATGACATGCTCCTTCCCCTCCTTACCACGCAAATCCCAATAGAGACTCGCGAGGATAAGAAGGCAGAAGAGTCCGTAAAGCCACCAGACTCTTGCCATCGGGAAGAGCTCCGGATGAAAGACTGCAGCGATCATTTGGAGCTTCCGGGAAGGGTGGGTGTAGGAATCGGCAGTCGTGAGACCAGAAGCTTATCGATCCGCTGGCGGTCCATGTCGACGATCTCAAAGCGAAATCCATCCTGCTTGAATTTTTCACCCTCGATGGGAATATGACCAAGATGGTGGAGGACATATCCACCGATGGTCTGGTACCTGTTTGCCTCAAGCTCCTCCTTGGAGAAAACGAGTCCGATCGCCGTTGCCGTTTCCGCAAAGTCAAGTTGGGCATCAACAAGCCAGCTTCCATCCTCACGGGTAATGATCTCCGGATATTGCTGACGGACTCCCCGCTCGGGAAGCCTACCGACAATGGCCTCCACCACGTCCTTGAGGGTCACCATTCCCTCGACCACACCGAACTCATCGACCACCAGGGCCACGTGACGGCGTACATTCCTGAACTCCTCGATCAGGCGCGTTGCCGTCATCGTCGCAGGAACAAACAACGGAGGGGTGAGCACATCGGCAAGACGGACCCCTCCGGTCATGGAGACATTGGCCCAGAGGGATTTCACATCAACCATCCCCATGATATTGTCGTGGGTGCCCTGAAAGACCGGGTAATCGGAATGACCTGCGCCTGCGATCCTGCGCCAGTTCACCTCATCCAGATCCTCAAGATCCAGCCAGGTAACGCGTGATCGCGGCGTCATCAACTCGGCCGCCGACTGCTCGTCAAGATCGAGCACTCCCTCGACCATCTCCTTTTCCATAGGGTCAAAGGCACCGCTCTCAAGTCCCTCGTCCATGATCTGGAGAACCTCGTCCTCGCTCTCTTCCGCAGTCCTCTTCCTATCAAGATGAAGGAGAGCGAGCACGGCGGTAACAGCTCCCCACCCCAACTCTGCCAAGGGATCGACCCAAACCGTCAGCCAGTGTGTCAGCTTTGCGATGGCGCGGATCGGTAATGACTCGTGGAGCGTCTCCCCCAGAGCCCGAGGGAGAAGAATTCCAAAAAGGAGGATCAGAAAGGAGATCCCCGTGGCCACGATGCCCATCCAGACCGAAAGCATGAGCGTCGAGGTCTCCCGAAGCAGGATGAGTAGATCCCTCGTGGAGACCGCCGTGGCGATCGTGAATAAAAACACGGAGGCCAATCTGAGACCGGGACGGGGACGCGATCCGGAGCCGATGAAGGAGGAGACAGAATCTGCGTCCCCTCGCCTTTTCAGCAACACGACATCAGCCATCACACAGAGCCCCCCAAGGAGGATGAGGCCAAGCGGAAGCAGTAAGATCAGGACGTAGTCCACCGAGGCGTCGGGATTCATCAGGAAAGACTCCCAGCGAGGACAGAAAGCTCAACGATCGTGATCTCCTCAAGCGAACTGACCGCCAGATCACACATCAGGAGTTCATCGACTGGATTCGTCGTCGCCACCCCGACAACTTTCATTCCAGCGCGTCGCGAGGCCTCAATACCGGCAAAGGCATCCTCAATCACAATGCACCGCACGGGTTCGATGCCAAGCAAGGAGGCACCTTTCAGGAAGACCTCGGGATCGGGCTTCCCATGGAGAACATCGCTCCCACAAACAATTTCATCAAAGAGAGCATCGAGCCCCGTGGCCGCAAAGAGGGCGTCCAGGTTCTCACGGGGAGTCGAGGAGCCTAGGGCACGCGGGACTCCCTCCTCCTTGAGGGAGAGGAGCAACTCACGGGCACCCGGGAGAATGAGTACCCCATCCTTGGCCACAAGTTCCCGGTAGAGTTCCTCTTTTCGGAAAGAGAGAGCATTTACCTCGGAAGGATCAGTCGCCCAGCCCAGTGCAGGAATAATCACTTCGTTCTTCTTCCCGAAGCCGGCCTTGAAATGCCCCTCCGGAAGCGAAAGTCCCCGCTCCTCAGCGATTAGCTCCCAAGCACGCTCGTGCTGTGCAGAAGAATCGATCACCACTCCGTCCCAGTCAAAAAGTACCCCCCATTGCTTCATCGCACGATTAAGAGGGATGAACCCCTCATCGGGCAATGTCATTCTATAGCACAGATCGGACACACTTCCTTGTCGAGAAGCCTCCGAGTAAGGCTTGAGCGCTCATGAGTTCAGCAATCCAACCATTCCTCAAGAAGCCAATCAGTAATCTTAAACTTATTTTAGTGAGCGGAATTTTCCTCTCGCCTCATTGGGGAGTCATCGGAGCTCTTCCAATATTGTTAGCGATAGAAAACCGATCTCTGCATGTTATCTGATATGCATCGGTTTATTATTATTGAATTACTTTCGCTTTAGTTAGTGGAATAAATTGCGCCTTATCTGATTTATCTCTAAAGATATGACACCCCCATGAGCATTGTAGATAACATTTCACAAGAGCGTGTATTCGTCTTATTTCGTAAAGATCAGAATAACGGCACCCAGTTAGAAGGCGTCGTTACATCCGAATCTTTCACGGAGATCAAAAACAGCCTGGAAGTAGGTAAGTCTTACATCCGTCACCAATTATATTTGGGGTTGGACTCTACGGGTGATTCTCCATGGGTCGTCACCATCCATCAAAAGGACCATCAAGTCGTTCACTCGTGCCATAAATCACTTGAGTTGGCGATCAAGATGGCTAGACACAATAACAATCCTTACTTGAGAAATGAAAGGAGTGGAGGCGGATTTCTCTTTGCCATGAAGAAGTTGTTGGAGGGGATACAGCGTCATCCTAAGATCAAGTTGCAGTAGTGATTCACAAGAACCCGCTAGGTTCATTGGAATCTTTGCGATCTTCGACTCCAGTCTCCCGATAGTTTCTGGTGTCTGTTTTCAGTAACAGAAAAAGCCATAATTAGCACTGGACTGGCATTGTTGAGTGGTTAAATTCTCCCTTTTCCCCTTTATCCCACTGATCTCATGTCTGAACGCAAGCTTGTCGTAGTACCCACTTATAACGAACGGGAAAACCTTCCAAAACTGGTCGAACGACTTCTTGCCCTGCCAGATCACGTGGAAATCCTCGTTGTTGATGATGGGTCTCCCGATGGAACCGGACAGTGGGTTGCTGATCATTCTGCGATCAATCCGAGGATTCACCTGCTCGCCAGAACAGCTAAGAATGGACTCGGACGCGCCTATATCGCCGGATTCCAATGGGCTCTGGAGCAGCAATTCGATCTGATTGTCCAGATGGACGCCGACTTCTCCCACTCTCCGGAAGATGTCCCCAAACTCCTTGCGGGCATCTGTGAGATGAATGGCGACCTTGCCATTGGATCCCGTTATGCAGGCGGGATAAGAGTCATCAACTGGCCGCTGAAGCGCCTCGTTCTGAGCGTCGGGGCCTCTTACTACGTCAAGTGGATCACCGGGCTTCCCGTCTGGGATCCGACGGGTGGATTCAAGTGCTGGCGCAGGGCGACTCTGGAAGCCATCGATCTCCCAACCGTCAAGTCCAACGGCTACGGCTTTCAGATCGAAATGAACCACCGCGTCTGGCGTCAGGGCCTGCGCGTCGTCGAGGTGCCTATTATTTTTGCAGACCGTGTGGAGGGTACCTCGAAGATGTCCAAGAAAATCATCGTGGAGGCTCTCTTGATGGTCTGGTCCCTCCTCTTTCAGAACGGCATGCGTCGATCACCCAAGAGTAAAGACGCCCCAGGGTCCTAGCCTCTGATCCTCATTCTCGAACTTAACCCCTCGATCTTACTTCCATTCTCCCTATGAATACTTCCTCCGCCATCGAAGCCAAGACACCCGAACCAGACTCCCAGAACGGGGATCACATTCACCCCTTCCGGATCTTTACCAAGCAGGAGCGTCTGACCGCTCTTATCTGCTTTCTGATCGCGCTGGCCACCTACTGGTACACCGCAATGCCCAACATCGGTCTGAACGACGATGGAGAGATGGCAACGGCCGCGCTTCATTTCGGGGTGATGCATCCTTCGGGGTATCCACTCTGGACGATCCTGGCAGGACTTTTCAGCCACTTGCTGCCCTTCGGCAATGGTTCCTGGAAGATCAATCTCTTCTCAGGACTCTGCATGGCGACAGGAGCCGGAGTCTTCTCCCTGATCTCCCTCAATGCCGCCAGCTGGGTCGGACTGGCTCGCCGTCCCGCCACCATTCTCTCGGTCGCCTCCACGCTCATCTTCATTTGGGTGACCCCGATCTGGTCACACGCCGTCGTGGGCAAGGGACTCTACGCCCTTCACGTCTGCCTGATGATGACGCTCCTGATGCTGACCTATATCTGGATCAGAAGACCTCACTGGAAGAATGCTTTTGTCTGGGTGGTCTTCCTTTTTGCGCTCGGAATGAGTAATCACCACATGACCCTTGCGATGGCCCTGCTGCCGTTGCTCGTGATCCTTCTCCTCCATGCCGAACTCTTCTGGGAATACGCCCTCTACAGCCTCTTCACAGCAGCTCTCCTCTATCTGGGATTCGCCTACCTCTCCACCGACCAATACCATGCCCTGGCCATGAAGGCGGCAGTCCGTCTCCTCTATGTCGTCGGAGCCGGATTCATCGCGCTGATTGCCATTCGTCGGAAATTGACAGAGTGGCGCCAAGGCATCCTGATCGTCGTGGCGGTCTTCGCCGGACTCCTTCCTTACGCCTACATGCCGTTCGCCTCATCGACGAATCCTCCCATGAACTGGAGCTACTGCAGCACCCCGGAGGGATTCTTCTACGCCATCAACCGATCCCAGTATTGGGGAACGCTTGCGGATCAACTTCAAGGAGTGGTTGGCAAGTTGGTAGGAGTGCCCCCTCTTCAAAAGGAGAAGGGCCCCAAGGCTCCCGATGAAGAGACGGCACTCCAGTCTTTCACGGGATACTGCAAGGTCTTCTGGGCTGTTCTCGCGAAGAATGTATCACCCGTTCCCCTGATTTTTGCCCTCTCTGCGTTCCTACTCTTCTGGCGCCTTCCCCGTGAACAGCGCATCTGGTTTTACCTTCTGGTCATTGGATTCTGTCTTTCCGCATTCCTCCAACCCCTCTCCTATAACAACGGGTATGACAAGGCCGGCTGGGACATGCAGTACCAGTATCAGAGTCTGGCCTACGGATTTTTCATCATGCTGGCCTGCTTCGGGGGGACGCTTCTTTACTCCTATTTGGAAAAGACTTTCCCGAGGGGCGTCTGGTCACGAGGCCTTGTTTCAGTTGCAGCCGTTGCGGCGGCATTTTACACCTTCGTGATCTGCCTTCCTGCGAGCACGCAGAGGGGACATTGGTTCGGATGGATGTATGGCCATGACATGCTGGCCGATCTGGAAAAGGATAGCTTTGTCTTCGGCGGAACCGATCCGGGACGATTCGTACCGACCTACATGGTCTTCGGTGAGAGTTTTGAGACGACCAAACGTGATCCCAACTTTGATCGCCGCGATCTCTACATCGTCACCCAAAACGCCTTGGCTGATACTTTCTACAACCGTTACATCCGCTCTCATTACACTACGGAGCGTCCCACGGAGTTCAGCTGGTTCGAGAAAGTGCTCGGTCGCGAGCACACCTATCCTGCGGAATACCTGACCCTTCCCCACCGCGAGGATATCATGGGACTCTTTGAAGTCCTGATGCGCAAATATCAGGAGAATCCGACAACGACACCCAATCCGCAAAGCGATCCCGTGGCGCTAAATTCGGCTGTCGGTGAATGGATCTTCCTCCACAACCGGGACAAGAAGGATGGATCACCCCGCCATTTCTACGTTGAGGAGAGCTTCCCGATGCAGTGGTCGTATCCTTACGCAATCCCACACGGACTTTGCTATGAGATCGCCCATGACAAGATGGACGCCTTGCCTCCGGGAACTGCGGAAAAGGACCTCGCCTGGTGGGATGATTACATCAAGAAACTCGATGCCGTTCCAGGGTTCCGTAACGACGACCTTGCCCTCCACTCCTTCGCCAAGCTTCGGAACACGGGAGGAAATATTTATAGCTTCCGCAACATGAGACCCGAGGCCGAACGGGCCTATCGTCAAGCTCTCTCCATGTGGCCGGGCAATACAGAGACGACCAGTAATCTCGTCAACCTGCTCTCCTCGGAGGGTCGGTTCAAGGATGCGCGTGACCTGATCGTCGAATCGATCCCCTTCGATCCCAACAGCAAGATCCTGCAGCGCCTCAAAGTCGCTACCGAAGCGCGCTACAAGGCCTCCCAAGATCTCCCTCAACAAATGATGCAACTACAGGCTAGTCCCGCTAACAGGCAACTGCTGGCCCAAGTGCTTCAAAACTTGATGATTCTGGGTCGTCAAGCCGAGGTCGATGCCACTATCAAAAGGGTAATCGCCGCTTCACCCGGAGATGTTTCTTTCCTGCGTGACATGATCAACTTCTACGCCACCCAGAGTAGGATTCCTCAAGCACTCGAAGTGGCCAAGGCTCTTAAAAAAGCACAACCCGATCAGTGGGATGTCCCCTTCACGATTGCAAAATACGAACTGATCACTGGGAACAGGGCCGAGGGGTACACGAACCTTCATCGGGCCGTGGTACTTGGTGGCAGCAATGCTCTTCAACAGATCTCCAGGGAAGCAATCTTCCAGCAGTTGGGCGCGGATCCCGCCTTTCAACAGGCGCTGCAGGTCGATCCCACGGAACACAAAGAGTAGGCCCAAGCAACTACTCACCAAACGCTACTAGATTGGTCTAGTACTCGGCCGTGAAGACCGGAAGGGCTGAATTGATTTCTAGTGCTTAAGGATCAATAATCTTGCGGCACTACTCCCCGAGTCCGAGTGTCTTGCCCCCATATCCCGTCATTTCCAAGTACCCTTCGGCAGTGATGGACGTTCCGGATTTCACCCCTTTTGCCCGAACAGCCCCCTCCCAATAGGCAAAGGGGGAAAGAACGAGTTCCTGATCGGATACTTTCGGAGAGAGAGTAAGCTCCAGATTCCGCGAGGGGATTTTTATATCCCAGGAAGAGGGGTAGAGACCACCCGTGTGAGGACTCTTCCAAGGATCGTGAGGTGTCATGGAGAGATCGTTGATCGTTTGTACCTTGCCCTCAGGGGTACGGAGCGTTCCTGTCAGAAAAGAGGGTTTTCCCTGGGAATCACGGATTTGAAAAATCATGAGGTCATCACCATTACTCAGATGAAGACCCGACCAGTCCCACCCAGAGTCACCCTTATCAAGTTGGTTGGTGGCCCATTCATGATCAAACCAGACAAGACCACTGACCGCGTGAGCTTTTCCATTAACAATCACCGAGCCCGTCGCCTTGAGGTGAGTGAGTGAATAATAATGGGAAGCATGGCCCGGCTTGGACGATTTCCTACTGATCCCATCCACGCCATGAATGAGCGGAGCCCTCTCCTCGACAAGTTTCAGGTCAACCCCCCTTTCCTCACCCTGCTGCTGGGTGTCGGCCTTGAGCATTAAGTCACCACGATCATTCATCGCGAGGGACCAATCATTCAGCCAAGCCATGCGCCCTGGGGGAATGGCAAACCCTGCCTCCCCGAAGGCTCCACGAGAGGAAATCTGATAAGATCGGAAAGTGTGCGCTCCCACATCCGTGAAGGCGAAATGTGCAAAGGGGAGTTCGCTCAGGCGGAACCTGGAGGATCCCGCAGGTTTACCACCTGGAAGAATCCCCTGGCGGAAAAAAGTGAGTTGAAAACCATACTCATGACCCTGCTCATCGGTGAGGTTTCCGGTTGCATACCACCACTCTGTTTTGAAGTTACTGTGAGGACCATGATCACGGGGAAAAACGTATTTCCATCCTGGAAGTGCCTCTTTCCACTCGGTTGATGCGGCGTGTGCCTGATGGGAAAGTAGAAGTCCATTCAGTTGGAGTACAGCAACCATCAGCCATATTCGTGGAGAGCAACATGACACAGTTAATGAATGGGGAATCGGCTTCTTAGCTTCGGATATCATGGCATCCAGAATTAGTTCACCATGACCGCAGGGACTTTTTTAATAAACGAAAGGCTCATCGGGAGCTGCACACTCTTCAACCTTGATTGCTTCGAGCACTGCAGCTCTTCTGCCCCCTTCCATTGGGAAGGTCGGGATACCTGTGATCTTGATCCAGCCCATCTCAGGAACTTTCAATGATCCGTGATAGCGTACCGTGACCCCAACAGGCTTGGCATCGGCGGCACAGCAGGTGATGAAAAGACGGATCGCCTGAAAACGGTCACCCTTTGGATTACCGGTCGTAAGGGGAACAAACTGACCGGTCATTTCAACCTGCTTCCCCTCAAACTCTTCACGATACGAAGGCATCTGTACCGCATAGAGCAGATCAATGATCTGGATCGGCATCGCTGGAGATGAGGGGTTTGAGAGAGTGGCAGTAGCGGCCTTAGCCGATTCATTACTAGGCTTTGCTGCAGGAAGATTCGCCAGATCCTGAACAATCCCCCTGTTTTGTACGGTAGAGATCGAGAACTTGGTTCCGGTGCCGGCATAGATCATCGCCAAGGGGAGAAGAAGCAGGAGGGTTTTAACGATCAGAGATGAGAATCCATTGCCTTCATCATGGGAATACTCATGCCCTTCGTGCTCAACATGGTGACCATGGTCGTGATGCTCGCCATGGGAGCAGCAGGAATGGTCGTGAGCGGAGTGATGAGTCTCGCCTCCCTTGGTTTCCTTAATCAGGATGCCTCTTGTGGCGAAGGCAGCGAGCACCAGAAGGAAGACACCAGCACCTAGAGTATAGGGCTGGATGGATGGGTGGAGGTAGAGTGCCAGCGTCCCGCGAGACGAAAGCCAGAGGATGGAGCCCCCCCAGAGCAGCAGAAGGAGGAAATCCCTGAACGGCCTGACTGGAAAGCTAAAGGCTGCCTTCTTCATCACCATCCCAGATTCAGCGCCGAGATTCTCCAGCATAACAGGCCGATCACAACGAAGAGACCGACAGCCAGAAAGAGAATGAATCGTCTGGAGAAGGCCGCCCCGTAGAGAAAGAGGAGTTTGAAATCCATCATCGGACCAAAGACAAGGAAGGCCAACTTAGCCGCCATCGGGAAGGTTGTCAGCGTTGCTGCAATGAAAGCATCCGTCGTGCTGCAGACCGAAAGCACCGAGGCCAGTCCCATGAGCGAAGCGATAGCAAAGGTGGGGTGTGCGGCAAGCGGTAAAATGATCTCTTGATTCACCGCCGTGCTGAAAAGAGAAGCCGCGGCCGCACCGATCACAAAATAGACCGCCACATCGAGAAAGTCCCTGATCGCAACGGAGGCCATGCTCTGAAACTTATCAAGAAGGTTGCGATACTCTGCGGGGAGATGCTGATGATCCTCCCCGGAGGAGACAACCCCACTCCTTAGAATCTCAAAGGGAGAGAAAAAACTGGCATCCCAACCGGCAAGGATGGCCACCGAGAGGCCAAGCACAAAACGAAGGGATGCCATTTCCCAAGCCGCCTGGCCACGGAAAGCTGCCAAGGTACTGAGAATGACAAGCGGATTCACGATCGGGGCGGCCAGCATGTAGGTGACTCCACAGGAGACGGGCAACCCCTTCTTCATCAGGCGGCGGACGACAGGAACAATACCACACTCACAAACCGGAAAAATAACTCCGAGGAGGCCGCTGACCACTACGGCGAGTCGTGGATTTTTCGGCAGAAGCCGAGTCATCAGTGACTGCGGCAGGAACTCTTCCAAGATCCCGGAGAGGAGAGCCCCTCCAAGCAGGAAGGGAATACCCTCCAGAAGTATGCTCAAGAAGGCATACTGAAAGTCAGGCAGACTGAAATGGAACCAAGCAGTGGCGAACACGGAAGAGAATTATTGGATAAGCGACAAAAGATGAAGTAGGAAGAGACTTCATCCTTCTAATGAAGGTACATTATTCTGCTCCGAGTTCCTAAAAGCAAAACACAATCACGATTAGAGTTACCCTTACTATTAGGGCTTTATCGTGAGCGTTTGACTGACTGTCGGAGCGGCATTATACAGATTTGAGCCTCCCTGATGCGCTGTGATCATTGTGGTTCCGACCCCAGTGATCGTTAGCACATTGTTTGAAATAGTGGCGGCTTTGATATTAGAAGAAGAGAAGCTAACAATTAAGCCTGAGGAACTTGTTGCTGATAAGGGAAAAGGCCTTTCACCGTAATTATGGCTAGATAGAGGTTCAAAGGTGATGATTTGATTGGTCTTTGAAATAATTAAAGATTTTGAGAGCGAAGCAGCAGATAGAGAGTGAGGATATACTCCAGAAGTTGGAGCATTCGCAGTGATAGATACAGTTCCAGTCCTATATAGAGTCAATGTGGTTCCAGATATCGAAGCCACCTGATTTGTAAAGGGGGTGAAGCTTACAGGAGATGTAGAGAAACAACTGGCGCTTAATGTCAGCGAACCAACTCCAATCCATACATTCGTTGGAAGTGGAAAATTGATCGTGTTTGTGCCCTTTAAAACTTTGAGTATCTGCGTCACTGGGAGCGCCCAGCAGTAATTTGAGTTGCCATACTGAAGTGCACTCACTGACGTGGTCCCGTCTCCTTGAATGACAAGACTGGTACCGGAAATAGAGGCCACGTTGGTATCACCAGTCAGGTAAGTGACAGGCAGCATCGAAGAAGCTGTGGCTGTGAGGGGGATGGGAGCACTTCCGTAGGTTACTTTAGGGAGATTGGGAAACAGGATTGTCTGAGTCAAGGGAGCTGGATAAGGAACGAATGCGCCAGCTTTGACTTTGTTGAAACCCGTCGGAAAGATGGTTCCAGGAGATATTGTTGCGTTGGAAAGATTAGCACTTGTCATCCTTGCACCAGAAAAGTTTGCCCCAAAAAGAATCGATCCTGAGAAAATATAATCTTTTAAATTGCAGTTCGTAAAACAGGTTGCCGTGAAGTCAAGCCCGCTCAGATTCATTGAACTTGGACTTCTTCCCATCAGGTTAGCACCAGGACCCAGAGCTCCCTGAACAAGAAAATCAAACCCCACAGGCCAGATCGTGTTTGTATTGTATTGGGCATTAGTGAGATTGACCCCAGAAAGATCGACTCCGGTGAGATCAAGCCCAGAAAGATTAGCATTGGTCAGCATGGCGTTCGGTCCAATCGCTCCACAACTATTGGAATTAGTAAAACCAGTCGGCCATATCGTTTTAGAATCGTAGATCGCATTGGTCAGATTAGCTCCTGTGAGATTTGCACCGGTGAAATCAACGCCAGATAGATCAGCATTGGTCAGAGTCGCATTGGTCAGAATGGCATTCGGGCCGTACGCCCCTGAAATTTGGTACGAGAACCCTACAGGCCAGACCGTATTCGTAGCGTAGATAGCACCAGTCAATATAGTATTGGAAAGATTGGCTCCTAGTAAGTTGGCACCTCTAAGATCTGCTCCTGATAAATCAATACCATATAGATCGGCATTGGTCAGGGTTGCATTGGTGAGAATGGAGCCTGGGCCATACGCACCTACTGTTTGGTAGGGAAAGTTAATAGGCCATGTCGTGCTACCATCGTAGATCGCCCCAGTAAAGTTAGCCCGGTTTACATACAGAACGCCAAGGATGGCATTGGTAAAATTGACTCCCATTAGATTAGCTCCGGAGAAGTTGGCTCCGCTCAGAGTAGCACCAGTAAAATTGGCTCCACTGAGATCAACTCCGGAGAAGTTGGCATTGGCAAGATTGGCATTAGTGAAAACAGCATCAGGACCATATGCTCCCGAAAAAGTGTAGGGGAAATTTGTTGGCCAGATTGTATTCGTATCGTAAATTGCCCCGGTAAGATTGGCATTAGTAAGGATGTCATTAGCAAGATTAGCTCCAACAAGATTAGCTCCGGAGAAGTTGGCACCAGCAAAATTGTATCCTGAGAGATTAACCCCAGAGAGGTTGGTATTGCTGAAATTAGCGTTGGGACCATAAGCTCCAGAGGTTTGATAGGAAAACCCCGTGGGCCAGATCGTGTTGGCACTGTAAGTTGCCCTAGTCAGATTAGCACCAGTGAGAGTAGCGGCGGTCAGATTTGCTCCGTTTAGGATGGCTCCCGTGAAGTTGATTCCTGAAAGATTGGCGCGAGTCAGATTTACCCCGGAAAGATTGGCATTGGGTCCAAACGCTCCGGATGTTTGGTAAGAGAATCCGGCAGGCCAGATCGTATTCGTGCTGTAGATGGCTCCTTTCAGAATGGCACCAGCAAGATTAGCTCCAGATAGGTTGGCACCCTTAAAGTTGGCCCCAGTGAAATTGATTCCCGAGAAACTAGCCCCAGTCAGTTTAGTATTACTAAAATTGGCATAGGGTCCGTACGCTCCGGATGTTTGGTAAGAGAATCCGGCAGGCCAGATCGTATTCGTGCTGTAGATGGCTCCTTTCAGGTTGGCACCTGCGAGATTTGCTCCAGTAAAATCGATGCCAGTAAGGTTTACTCCACTCAAGTTGACATTTGTAAGAATGGCATTCGGACCATAGGCCCCTGAAGTTTGGTAGTAAAAACCTGTTGGCCAGACAGTATTCGCATCGTAGATAGCGGCTTTTAGATTTGCTTGAAAAAGATTGGCCCCCGTCAAAATTGTGCCCCTCAGATTGGCTCCACTGAGATTATCGGCATAGAAGTTAGCATTCGTGAGGGAGAGATTGGAGAAGTCCCAGCCACTATAGTCGGTTCGTGCATTAACATTCTGAGTCAAAAAAATGAACAAAAATACCGCAACCAAAAACAAAGCTGATTTTGGTAAGAGAGCTTTTGAATCCGAAATCATATTCATTTGAAACTTCTTAAGCATCACAATGTTCGCGAAGATAAGAACAAATCAAGGCACAAAAGCTCATTTCCGAAATCTGAACACTGCACCATGTCGAAAGGAGTTTTTTAACAACCGCGTCAATGAAAAAACCCCCATGGATTTATCCATGGGGGCATTTCGTGAGTTGGTTGTCGACTAGAGAGACTTAGCAGCAGCAACGACGGCTTCCGCAGTCATGCCGAGTTCCTTCAGAACAGTTCCTCCGGGGGCGCTCAGACCGAAGCGGTTGATCGCCACGGTCTTGCCATCGAGCCCGACATAACGGAACCAAGGTTCGGAGATTCCAGCCTCGATGGAGACGCGCTTGCGGCAGGATGAGGGCAGAACTTCTTCCCTGTAGGCGGCGTCCTGACGATCAAAACGCTCCATGCAGGGCATCGAAACAACGCGTGTACCGGCGCCAAGATGAGTAGCCGCCTCCAGCGCGACGCTGAGTTCGCTTCCGCAGGAGAGAATGATCACCTCGAGGGGAGCCGATTCCTTGCGCGCAATGTAGGCACCACGAACGACGCCATTACGGCGAACCTCGACGGGAATCTCCCTCAGGTTGGGAACATTCTGGCGGCAGAGCGCGAGAAGGGTCGGGCCATCCGTGTGCTTCAGCGCAGCGGCGAAGGCACCAGCCGTCTCCTCGGGATCAGCTGGACGGATGACATCCAGGCCCGGAATCGCACGGAGTGCGGCAACTGTCTCGACCGGTTCGTGGGTCGGACCATCCTCACCGACGGCGACGGAGTCATGGGTGAAGATATAGGTGGTGGGAAGCTTGGAAAGCGCAGCCACACGGATGGAAGGACGCCCGTAATCGCTGAAGACCAGGAAGGTCGCGCCGGCGATGCGGAAGATACCGTCGTAGGCATAGCCATTCATAATCGCGCACATGGCGTGCTCGCGGATACCGAAGTGGATGTTGCGACCCTCGTTGTTCTCACGGGTGAAATCCCCTCCCCCCTCGATGTAGTTGAGCGTGGAACCGAAGAGATCGGCGCTACCGCTAACCAAGAGAGGCATCGCCTTGGAAATCGGCTGAAGTGCGATGCTCCCGGCTTTACGTGTGGCAATCGACTCGTCCTCCTTGAAAGGAGGAATGACGGCCAGAAGATCGGGGATGGTCTGATTCACACCGCTGTCGAGCAGAGCAGCAAGTTCCTTGTTGGAGGAGCGCCAGGCGGCGTACTCCTTCTGCCAGACGGAATGGGCCTCGGCACGCTTCGACTTGAGGTCCGCGAAGTAGGCGGTGACTTCGGGAGAGATGTAGAACTTCTCCTCAGGAAGACCGAGTCCCTTGCGGGCCTCATCGGAGAACTTCACTCCGGCCTCGCCGTGAGCCTTGTTCGTTCCTTCGACCTGCGGAATCCCTTTTCCGATCATTGTTTTGCAGATGATCATGTGAGGCATGCCCTTGGTCGACTTGGCCTTGTTGAAGGCCGCGAGGATCTCGTCCATGTTGTGTCCGTCGATCATCTGAACATGCCAACCGTAGGCGGCATAACGGGCGCCGACATCCTCGCTCTGACTGACATTCAGCATCGCGTCGAGGGTGACGTTATTGGAATCAAAGAAGACGATCAGGTTGTCGAGACCAAGGTGACCGGCCAGTGAGGAGGCCTCAGCAGAGACACCTTCCTGCAAACAACCGTCGCCGCAGAGTACAACAACATGGTTGTTCAAGATCGTATGCTGGGGCGTGTTGAAGCGTGCTGCCGCCATCTTCTGGGACATCGCATACCCGACACCATTCGCCACACCCTGACCGAGAGGACCCGTGGTCGCCTCGACTCCGGGAGTCTCGTGGAACTCCGGATGCCCGGGGGTGATGCTGTGAAGTTGGCGGAATTTCTTCACCTCATCGAGAGAGAGATCAAAGCCGGCAAGATGAAGCCATGAGTAGAGGAACATGCTGCCATGACCGGCCGAGAGAATGAATCGGTCGCGATTGACCCAGCGTGGATTCGAGGGATCGATCTGCAGTGCCTCACCGAAGAGAACGGCCCCGATATCGGCCGATCCAAGGGGAAGTCCAAGATGACCCGACTTGCAGGCTGTGACGGCATCGATTGCGAGACCGCGGGCATCGCGCGCGGCGAGTTGGAGGATGTCTGTGTTCATAAATTCAGGCGCCTAGAACACCCTTCCCTCCGACTTTTGGCAAGCATTCTGCATGGGAAATATCGCCACATTCCCACAAACGCTCAGTGGATGACGGTCAAATCACCGAGGGTTGCTGCTGCGTGAGGCAGTGGAAGGCCCCGAGTCCCCAGATCAGTTCCCGGCAATCGATCGGGATGACTCTCCTCTCCGGGAAAAGCTCAGAGAGGATTCCGACAGCCACCTGATCCGAATCCCCACCAAAGGCTGGCAGCAGGATGGATGAGTTGGCTATGTAGAAATTGGCGTGACTGGCCGGCAACCTCAATCCCTCACGATCAATCCGTGGAGGCATCGGCAACTCAATCACACTCATAGGAGTGCCGTCTGCTAGTCGCATGGCTAGCAGTCGCTCGAGATTTGCGGCAAGGGGAGCATGGTTAGGATCGGCGACATTCGGTTCCACGACGGTCACCACCGTGGATCTGGAGACAAAGCGCGTGATGTCATCGACATGGCCATCCGTATCATCCCCCTCGATTCCGTCTCCCAGCCAAAGGATCTGATCCACACCGAGGTAATCACGGAGTCCCTGCTCAATGGATTCCCGGTTCATGGTCGGGTTTCGGTTGGGATTCAGAAGGCAAGATTCCGTGGTCAGCAGGGCTCCTGCTCCATTCCCGTCAATCGACCCTCCCTCCAGAATGAATCCAGGCACGAAAAGCGGGTAAGCAAAGTGTCTGGCGATGGTCGTGGGAACCACGTCATCCTCGGCAAAGGGGGGGTACTTACCTCCCCAGGCATTGTAACCGAAGTCATTGACCGCCAACCTCGGGAAGTCCTTTCGTGTGACGAAGAGAGGTCCATGATCCCGACACCATGGTTCATTGGTGGGAATGTTGAAAAACTCCACTGACTCCATCGGCGCGACGGAGGAGAGAAGTCCCTTCACTTCTCTTTCCTGCTCGATGCTGGAAACATTGATCCGAAGGATCTCCGACTCGGCAATCGCAGTAGCCATGGAGACGAGGGCGGGAAGCACCCTGTCATAACTCTCTGGAAAGCTTTGCCCATTACGACGGGGCCAGGAGATCCAAGTCGCCTCGTGCCTCTCCCACTCGGCGGGCATGGAATACCCACCGGCACGCGGAGTTAATAGCGCTTCCGACACGCGGTCCGGGGATAAATGGGGTTATTGAAGGAACCGACCGCTTAGGCAGCCTGAAGCTTCTCCAACAGGGCCGCCTTGGAAGAGAGTCCCGTCATCCGCTCGGCGAGAACACCATTCCTGAAAATCATGAGCGTCGGGATCGCTGTGATTCGATGGGTGCCAGCAACTCCGGCGGCATCATCCACATTGACCTTGGCGACGGTCACTTTGCCGGCAAGTTCCTTGCCGATTTCCTCGATGATCGGGGCGATCATCCTGCAGGGACCGCACCATGGTGCCCAGAAATCGACCAGCAGGACAGGGGAGGAAGCGACGGCCTGGTCAAAGGTTGCATCGTTGAGTTCAAGAACGTGTTCGGAGGCCATAATTTTTAAAGGTGTGAGTGATGGTTTTAGGAAAACAATGTCCAAAGCTGAACAGCCAAAGCCAGCAGCGCAAGAACAGTTGCAGCGATTGCCGGGATAAGATCGCTCCCATTCTTCGGTTCCTCTTCCGAAGGATTGACCGAAGTTGCTAAGGAGCGTCCTGATGCATCTCCCTCGGGGGAGGTTGTCTGGAGTTTGATCGCAACCTTGGGGGCCTGCATCGGTGATGGAATGCCCTTGTCTGGAGATGGTGCAGTGGATGCAACCGGTGCGACGGGGGGCTTTGAAAGTGGGACGGTTTCCTTGGCCTGTATCAAGGAGGGGGCGGCAGAAGAGATCTGGGGCTTAGCCACACCAACAACCGGGGGGACTAAGGTAACTGAAGACGAGGGTGGGACCAGAGGCATCGGAGGCTTCAACCCTCCGGTTAATGGTGGCCCCGAGAGGACTGGCTTGGGGGGAAGCTTGAGAGGAGGAAGTTTGACCGGACCGGGAGGGATCGGTGCCAGCTTGGGACTATCAGATGCCGGGGAGTCGTTCAGGGGATCGCTCATAATGAATGAAGTTGGTAGGAGGTGAGAGTGTCCCTGTCAATGATTCAGGCACAACTAGAGGTCAACTCAGTGTGCTCCTTTGGCACTAAAAAACGTCGCGGGCTAGTTGTCGTGAGTAGCGCCTGCTGTCTTCACGGTATGGAGCATCGATGCGAAATCCTGAAGAATATTGATGGCTTCGTGGCGGATCGGATCGGGAGCGACTGCAGTGCTCTCTGCGTCCGGATCCTGCTCCTCATCATCGGAAGTCTTAGGTGCCGGCACCTTGGCAGGTTTCTTCTTGGCAGTGACTCGCGGCAGTTCGGGTTTGTCCACCGTATCGAGCGAAACCTCATAGGCTATAGGTTCGAGAACGGGGTGTTCCTTACGCTCGGCGACACGCTCTTTCTTCCGTGCTTTCTCCTTGGCGAGCTCCTCTTTCCTGATTTTTTCATTCAGCGACAACTCATTCTGATCGAGCCTCTGCCTCAGCAACTTCATGTCTTCCTGAATGAAATGAAACTCCGGTTCCTTGGCAACCCTCGCCTCGGAATGCTGGCGGAGAGAATCGATAAAGGGTGTCGTGAAATTGAATTTTTTGATGGTTTGAGGATCAACCTCATCATAGGCAAGGGGGTTGGGCAAGGATCCCTCCCCTATTTCAGGGGTATCCGTGGTGGAGGGGATCACGATATCCGAAATCACGCCACGGTTCTGAGTGGATCCTCCCGAGACGCGGTAGAATTTTTGGATGGTCAGCTTGAGGGAACCGGCATTCGAGGCTTGGGCATGAAAGAGTGGCATGAACTTCCCGACATCAAGAAGGGTCTGGACAGTCCCTTTGCCGAAGCTCCTCTGGTCACCCACGATAACGGCCCGACCATAGTCCTGAAGAGCGGCTGCAAAGATCTCGCTGGCCGAGGCACTCAGACGGTTTGCAAGTACCACCACAGGGCCCGTATAGAAGGGTTGTGCCTCATTGTCCTCAGAGACGGAGACCCGGCCGTTGGAGTCCTTGGCCTGAACAACGGGTCCTGGTCCAACAAAGAGACCGGTGAGGTTGATGGCCTCTTCAAGAGAGCCACCGCCGTCCCGGCGAAGATCGATAACGAGCCCCTCGATCCCCTCATTTTTCATGCGGTCCAAAATACGACGAACATCCTTGGTCGTGCTTTTTGCATCCCCCACACCATGTCGCTCCATCTCCGCATAAAAGGAGGGAACCGTCAGCCACCCCAAACGCTGGATCTTTCCATCGGCATCCTTGGTCTCGATCACCTCACCCTTGGCCTCGGACTCCTTGAGTTTTACCTCGTCACGAGTGATCTCGATCACGGAGCGCTTGGAGGGATCCGATGCATTGGCCGGAATGACCTGAAGCCTTACAAGACTCCCCTTGGCTCCACGGATTTTCTCAACGACCTTATCGAGTTTCAGATCAACCACATCTTCGAAGGGATTCTTTCCCTGTGCGACGGCAGCGACCCTGTCATTGGCCTTCAATCGCCCATCCTTGTCGGCGGGACCACCTGGAACAACTTCAACGATCCTGGCATAACCGTCATCGGGCCGGAGAACCGCTCCAATGCCGACCAAGGAAAGCTTCATCTGGATGTTGAAGTTCTCCATGTCGGAGGGACTCATGTACTCGGAATGGGGATCATAGCTCTCAGAGAGGGCGATCAGGAAGGTCCTGATCACATCCTCGTCGTTCTGCTCCAGGATATCTTTGCGAAACTGCTCGTAGCGCTTCGACACGACCTTGGTGGGAGGATTGACAGGGTGCTCGTTGAGATGCTCCTGCAGGAGTTCAGCCTCAATCCTGTCGGCCCAAAGTTTGTCAGCCTCCTCACTATTGGCCGGCCAAGGAGCTTTCTTTCTGTCGATTTGCACGGATTTGTTGCTGGTAAAATCATGGGGTTCGGCGGCGAGCGCTTTATTCTTGGCGACACGCGCCTCAACCCGTTCGCGGAAGCGGGTGAAGATTTCACGGGGCGCGGTAAGATCTCCCTGAAGGATCGAGGAGGAGAGCGTCGGTGAAAACCGATCCATGAATTCATCGATATCTCCCGAAGTCAGATAGAGATGGTTGTAATCAAGGAGTCGGAAATAGTTCTTAAGCACTCTCTGAGCCATCGTCTGATCGGGCTCGGATTCTGTATGCGGCGGTGTCTTCTCAGCGAGGGAGAGAGGGTGAAGATAGTGCCCCTGCTCGAGCATCCTCACCACCGTTGCGGCAACAGGCCCCATTTCGGTGGGGGGCTTGTTCGTTTCCTCGGCACAAAACAGACTGCCGGCACAAAGAATCGGTACAAGAAGCTGAAGTGCAGGAATAAAATGTCGGACGCGTCTAACCATGGGATTCGTTAAGGTTGCAGAGGGTGAAGAAAAAGGCAAACTTCCTGACATGCGAAAGAATGAGACACCCCACCCCCTGAAAACGTTCACCGGTGGTGTTGTGGATACGAATGCCTACTTTTACGAGTGCCCGGAGGGCAATATCCTGATCGACGCCCCAGAGGGGGCTGCCGAGGCCTTCAAAGAGGCCAAGATTTCACTGCTTTTCCTGACACATGGTCATTTTGACCATGTTTGGGATGCTGCTGAGATCGTACGCCAACACCGATGCCCTGTTTTCATGCATAGTGTCACCGAGGCGATGATGGCTGATAAGAACCTCCTGAGGAGATTTGGCATGGATCTTGAAGTGGAGCCGCTTATCGCAGATCAGAGGATAGGCGAGGGGAAATACTCGTTTCTCGGAAGAGATTTTGAGGTCTTTGAGGTCCCCGGCCACTGTCCTGGCAGCCTCTGCCTCTACGCAGAGGGTCAGGAGGACAATCCGAGCACACTCTTCGGCGGGGACGTTCTGTTTGCCGGAGGGGTCGGGAGGTGGGATCTTCCCGGAGGCGATCATGACGTGCTCATATCAGGGATTCAAACCAAGCTTCTCCCCTTACCCCCTGAAACAATTGTCCACGCAGGTCACGGTCCCTCGACAACGATCGGCAGGGAGAAGTCTGCCAATCCCTACCTGCAGGAGATCATCTCCTAAGCCTCGGCACTCGACAGCAAACACCATCCCGACATAAAAACCTCCCATGCCCTCTTTTGCCTTTGTAGCCCTCGATGCCCAAGGGCAGCAGGTCAGTGATTTCCTCGACGCAGCAAACCAGTCGGAGGCCATCAATGCACTCCGCTCCCGGGGCCTCTTCCCCACAAGTCTGAGGGAAGAAGCAAGAGGGATCCTTTCCACGGGTTCAAAGGCCGGAGCAAAAGGCGAGAAAACGTGGAAGTCCACCTTCAAAATTCCGTTCCTCGAGCGGAAGACCATCAAGGGGAAGACCCTCATGATCTTCACGCGTCAACTCGCAACCCTGATCGATGCCGGACTTCCCCTTTTACGGGGCCTCACCGTACTCGGAAAGCAGGAACCAGATCCCCTTCTTAAGAAGACCATCACCCAGATCTCCGATGCCGTGCAGGGTGGTGGCACCTTCAGCGAGGGACTGGCCGGACACCCCAGGATCTTCAATAAGCTTTATGTGAACATGGTCAGGGCCGGAGAACTTGGCGGCGTTCTGGAAATCGTTCTCAACCGACTCGCCGAATTCACCGAGAAGGCTCAGAAAGTGAAGGGCAAGGTCACTGCGGCCATGTACTATCCGGCGATCGTGCTGGTCATCGCCATTCTGATCATGGGCTTCCTGCTCGTCTTCATTGTTCCCAAGTTTGAGCAGATTTTCACCGACATGCTGGGCGGAAAACCGCTGCCATTACTTACCCAAGTGGTCGTTGGAGCCAGCAGGTTCGTCCAGCAGAACCTGTTTTGGATCATCCTTGGCACTGGGGCCTGCATCGCTCTCATCAAGTATCTGGCGGCCACGCCGAAAGGATCACTGCTCCTTGATACCTTCATGCTTAAGGCACCTGTTTTTGGGGATCTCACTCGCAAGAATGCGATCTCTCGTTTCTCGCGGACTCTTGGAACTCTTGTCACGAGCGGCGTACCGATTCTCCAAGCTCTGAACATCACCAAGGAAACGGCAGGCAACGCCATCATCTCCACCGCCATCTCCAAGATCCATGATAGCGTCAAGGAGGGGGAAACGATTGTCCGCCCCATGGAGGCGAGCGGAGTCTTCCCCCCCATGGTGATCAGCATGGTCGATGTCGGTGAAGAAACAGGCCAACTGCCGGACATGCTGCTCAAGGTGGCTGATCTCTATGATGACGAAGTCGACAATGCCGTGGCGGGACTCACGTCGCTGATGGAGCCTGTCATGATCGTCTTCCTGGCCGTCATCGTCGGCACCATCGTCATCGCACTCTTCCTTCCGCTCATCGGAATCATCAGCGGGATGCAGTCACAATGATGACATCAAGGAGCTCTCGACTTCCAGCGACTCTCCCGCAGTGGTCGGGTGGGTTCACCATTGTTGAGCTGATGGTGGTCATCACCATCATCTCCATCCTAGCCGGACTGATTCTTTCGACAGCAGGATACGTGCAGAAGAAAGGTGCTACCTCACGAGCCTCTGGAGAGATCGCAGCGATGGCGGCTGCTCTTGAAAACTACAAGGCCGATAACGGAGATTACCCCAGTAACAGCAGCTCAGCCACCACCGCTTTGCTTCAAGCCCTGATGCCCACCAATGGAGGGAAGGTCTATTATGAGTTCAAGACAAACTCGATCACTAACACCGGCATCCTGGATCCCTTTGGGCTCAACTATGGATACCAGTATCCAGGTGCAGCCAATCACAGTGGCATAAACTTCTATGACCTTTGGTCGACGGCCGGCGGATCAAGTAATTCGGCAAAGTGGATCAAGAATTGGTAATTCTTAAAGCGCTGAAATCGTCGGGAGATCTTTCCAACCGGCAACGACCAACTGCGACCAACTCTCCAGTTGATCGTGGCGTGCTGCAAGTTCCTCAAGGTTCAGGAATCCCAACTCGGCAATAGCCTCCTCGTTGGCAGTCACAGCGGGTTCGGAGAGCTGGCACTGGTGAACGATTCCAAGATGAACGGATCCGACAGCGTTGGAATCATCATTGAGCAGGGCCAAGGGACGCTCAATGAAGGCGCTGGCAATGGAGAGTTCCTCCTGCAGTTCACGCATGAGAGCACGCTGATAGGCGCCCTGATCAAAGGCCTCTCCGAGACCATCCCCATCATTGATATGGCCACCGATGCCCACCGAACCCTTCTTGAGCAGGCGGGTTTCTCCGCTTCCTGATCCGCGCCGATAATGCAGGAGCAAATCTCCGGAGGTTACCACGACATAGGGAATGATCTGCTTCAGCGAAGGATCCTCCTCGGCATCAGGACGTGGAACGAAAAAATGATTTCCGGGTTCAAAGAAGGCTTTCAGGTAGCGGCCAACATCGGACTGCAATCCCTGGAAGGAACCGAGTTCATCAAAAAGAGAGCGACGGATGACAAGGACTTGTTCGGACATTTGGAGGAGAAATCTTGGGCGTTTGTTTTTTGGTGAATCCCAATTAGCTGAAAAAGGGGATGACCTCCTTACATTCTTTTCCAAGGTTCCTGATTTCCAGATTAATCTGAAAAAGGTTGGGGCTTATCCTTCCAGATAAGGGGCTAACTTTTCCTTCAAGGAATTGCGGGCGCGAAAAAGAAGGCTTTTGACTGCGGGAAGAGTACATCCGAGAACCACTGCGATCTCTTCGTACGGCAACTCCTCGTAACGCCTCAGCACCACGGCGAGACGCTCCTTTTCAGGAAGGGAGGCCAGTGCCGCCTCGATGGCACGATTAAGTTCCTCGTCCAGCAACGAACGATCAGGAGACTGCCTCCCATCAGGATAATCTGGCATTTCCCGTTCCTCATGCGATTGAGGCACCAGTTTGGCACGGGACCTGCGCCGGGACTCGTTGAAAACAAGGCGCTTGGTAATGGTGAGTAACCACGTGGTGAAGCGGGCTTCCGGACGCCAACGGGGAGCTGATTTCCAGACGTTCAGAAAAACCTGCTGAGCAATATCCTCCGCATCAGTCGGTCCGACCATACGGGCAACCGTTCCTACTACAAGGTTCTGATGACGCTCCACAAGTGACCGGAAGGCCTTCTCATCGCTGGAGGCAACAAGCCTCATCAACTCTTCATCGGTTGCGGGGATGGGATCCGTCACGGTTGGTATCGTGCCTGAAAATCAGAATGAGGGGATGGAGAATTTTTTAACCCTTCTGAACGGCCACTCTCCCTATAGGATCTCCCTTGGCCAGGAAAATGGTTTCAAACTCCGTGATCGGTCTCTCCAATCCATCCTCCCATGGAACCTCAATCCATCCACCCTGTGCGGATAGCCCCTCCTTCATCGATTGAAAGTACCCCTGATGATCTGTCATCAGTCGGAGGACACCTCCGTATTTGAGCCTTGAGGCGGCGACCTGTAGAAAATCGACGTTCACAAGACGACGAAACCAGTGCCGACGTTTCGGCCACGGGTCGGGGAAGGAAACATGAAGGGCATCCAGAAATCCTTCGGGGACAAGAGTCTTGAGGGACTCACTCCCCCACCCTCTCCAGACCAAGGCGTTCGGCAAACCGAGGCGCTCGATCTTTTTGTTCGTCCTAGCAACCCGGGCAGACAATCCCTCGATACCGAAAAAAAAGACCAAAGGATTTAGGATGGCGCTCTCGGTCAGGAACTTTCCTTTGGCCGCGCCGAAGTCACACTCGATTCGATCAAAGCCCTTGCACTTCAAGAGCAAGGACTCGGAAGCTGCGGAAAGGTCCCTGTTCGGCACCATCCTTCCAGGTGTTGGGGGCAAATCATGCCCGGAGATCCGAACCACGGGAATCAGGCGGCGGTCTTATCCTGCCGACGACGGACAAGGGCCGAGCGACGACCCTCAACAACAGCCCTGTTGAGCGTCACCCCCTGAAGATCGTCTCTGTCCGGAGCCTCGTACATCACATCCAGCATGATCTTTTCAAGGAGCGAACGGAGAGCCCGCGCACCGGTTCCCTTTTTCACAGCGGACTCGGCGAGGGCACACAGCGCATCCTTCGTCACCGTCAGAGTGATGTCATCCATGGCAAGCAACTTGGTGAACTGCTTGACCAGCGCGTTGCGAGGCTCGGTCAGGATCTTGATCAGCTCGCTCTCCGTCAATTGCTGAAGTGACGTGAGGATGGGAAGACGACCAATGAACTCCGGAATCATCCCGAACAACAGGAGATCCTCCGGCTCAACCATCGAAAGGAGCTTCAATTCATCCATCACTTCACCACTTTGGAGCGTTGCGGCATGGAATCCGAGGGTCTTGGAGCCGAGTCGGCGCTCCACGATCTTGTCGAGACCAACAAAGGCTCCGCCACAAATGAAGAGGATATTCTGGGTATTGAGTTGGATATACTCCTGATGCGGATGCTTGCGCCCTCCCTGCGGGGGAACGTTACAAGTCGTTCCCTCGAGAATCTTGAGCAGCGCCTGCTGGACACCCTCTCCCGAGACATCGCGGGTGATCGAAGCACTATCCGACTTGCGGCCGATCTTGTCGATCTCATCGATGTAGACGATGCCGATCTCGGCCTTCTTCACATCGTAATCCGCGCTCTGAAGGAGCCTAAGCACAATATTCTCAACATCCTCACCCACGTATCCGGCCTCGGTGAGTGTGGTCGCATCGGCAATGCAGAAGGGCACATCGAGAATACGGGCCAGCGTGCGGGCCATCAGCGTCTTGCCGGATCCTGTCGGGCCGATGAGCAGGACATTGCTCTTCTCCATCTCAACTTCGGCGAGACCTTCCGTGAGCAACCCCGGTTGGAGCCCCTCACGCTCAAGAGCTATGCGCTTGTAGTGATTGTGCACAGCGACCGAAAGCGTTCGCTTGGCGAGATCCTGACCGATGACATGGGCATCCAACTCACGCCGAATCTCAGAAGGCTTGGGCACGCGTAGCGTGGCACCTTCACCACGGGAGACATCCTCACCAATCTCCTTGTCCAAGATCCCCTTGCAGACCTTGATGCAGCTATCACAGATGTAGACGCCCGGTCCGGCCACAAGTTTACGGACTTCCGCGTGACTCTTTCCGCAAAAAGAGCACATCGTGAGATTGCTGGTTCTGGCCATAAAGAAGGAAAATGAAAACCGTTACTCAGCTGCTTCCTTTGCCTTTTCGGGAGGATTTTTAAGTTCTTTACGGCTCTTGACCACCTCGTCCACCAAGCCGTATTCACAGGCTTCATGGGCAGTCATGTAATAATCACGATCGGCATCTTTTTTCACCTGTTCCTCGGGCTTACCGGTGTTTTCAGCGATGATTCGGATCAGTCGGCGATTAAGCTTGTACATGAATTCGACACTCCGTTCGACGTCACTGGCTGTACCTTGGGCACCACCGGAGACCTGATGGATCATGATATCGGAATTCGGAAGAGCAAACCTCTTTCCCTTGGTTCCGGCACAGAGAAGGAACGCGCCCATGCTTGCGGCCATTCCCATGCAGTAAGTGTTCACATCGCAGGTCACGAACTGCATCGTGTCATAAATAGCCAGACCTGCGGTGACTGAACCACCAGGTGAGTTGATGTAGATGTGGATGTCCTTCTTGGCATCCTCCATTTGGAGGAAAAGCAGTTGGGCAATGACTAGGTTCGAGACATGATCGTCGATTCCCGTGCCGATGAAGATAATTCGATCTTTGAGGAGACGGGAATAGATGTCGTAGCTCCGTTCTCCACGACCGGTCTGCTCCACCACCATGGGAATGAGCATGGAGTGAGGGCTGTTTGTGCGTGCCATACTAGTGGTCATGCCCGCAACCGGGGCCATGGACGTGTTCTTCATTATGGGAGTGTGTGGAATGGGTCGGTGTTTCTACTTTCAGAGCCGGCTTTGGATCTTCGCCATTAACTCTAGCATGGGCTACGACGACATCAAGGGCCTTGCCCAGCGAGATCTCCTCTTCGATACCGGGGATGGCGTGGTTCTTCTGAAGCTCTTGGAGAAACTTCTGGGGCGGCATCTTGTACTGCTCGGCCATGGCGGTGATGCGCCAGGCGAGTTCGTCACGGCCGACCGTGATATTCTCCCTGCCGACAATCTCTCCAAGAATGAAGTTCAGCTTCACCTTGTCACCGGCGCTCTGGCGTGCTGCACCAAGAAGTTCTTCCTGATGGGACCGAAGTTCCTCCTCGCTGACGCCACGAGTCTGATTCTCACGGATGATCTCCTTGAGCATTGTATTGCTCTCGCGCTCGACCATCGACGAGGGGGTGTCGATCGAGACAAGCTCGAGCAGCTTTTTGACAACCTCCCCGCGGACTCCACGCGTGAAGTTCTCCTCCGCGTTTGAGATGAGGCGTTCCCTCACCTGACCGCGGATCTTCTCCAATGTGAGCCCGGGACTCAGCTTGGCGGCAAAGGCGTCGTCGAGGGGAGGGAGCATGCGCTCCTTGATTTCGTGGAGGGTCACTTTGTAGGTGACCTTGTAACCGCGAAGTTTTTCCTCAAGGAAATCGGTGGGGAAGGAGACTACACAGTCACGCGACTCACCCGCCTTCATTCCGACCATGGCGGAAGCTAGGCCCGGAATAGGACGATCGTCCTCCATCCGGATCCAGAAATTCTTGCGACCTGCGTAGGTGGGCTGGAGATCAGGGTATGTCTCGAGAAGAGGCTTGTTTTCTATGGAGCCTTCGTAGTCCAGGACTGCGAAATCACCCATGGCCAGTTCACGGCCCTCCACAGTCTTGAACTCGGCGAGATCGCCACGGAGGCCGTCCAGGAACTGCTCCACTTCGGACTCCTCCACACCCTTCTTTTCAAGGGTAATTTCCAGTCCCTTGTAGTCGGGGAGATCGAACGGGGGACGGGTCACCACCGTGGCGGTGAAATGAAGCGAACGGTCTGCCTCCAGACGGACATCACGGACACTGGGGCTCTGGACCGGGGTAAGCTTCTGCTCGTTGAGGACCTCCCTGACGGCAGCATCGAGAAGCTTGCGGGTGACTTCCTGCTCCATGTCCTGGCCGTACTTCTTTTCGACGATTGCGAGGGGGGCTTTTCCTTTACGGAATCCGGGAAGATTTGCCTGACGGCGGTATTCGGAGCCGATCTCTTTCCATTCCTCTTGGAAGCGCTCGGGGGGAAGTTCAATGTGCAGGTCGAAGATGCAGGTCTCTTTCTGTTCGGTAGTGACTTTCATAATGAGCCGAGAAGCAAAGCATGGGGAACCTCCTCGGACAACATCCAATGCCTTTTTTTCTCGATTCAGGGCATAAAGCTTGTTTGAAAGGCTCAACCCCCACCCATGGGTTTGCATCACGGCCCTCCGTTCCCTATAGAAGGAACCTCCCATGCGCTCCATCAGGCTCTTTCTCTACGGCATCCCAGCCTTGCTGGTCCTGATCCTTGGAGCCGCCTTTGTGAATGCCACCTTCCTTTCGGTCACGAAAAAGAACGAGATGTCGATCGGCACGCTCGGGGAACCCTCCACCCTCAACCCCATCCAGCAGGCCGACTCCGCCGCCTCGGAAATCGCCGGGATGATGTTCAACGGGCTTCTCAAATACAGCAGAGATCTTGAGATCATCGGCGACTTGGCCACCACTTGGAGCCTTTCCCAAGAGACCACCTTCCGCTTCCAGAACAACGAGGAAGCCGTAAAAAGCAGGGACTTTCTCAAGTCCTTATTTCCCACGTACCCAGCGTGGCCAGTGACAGGCATGGACGTGGAGGGGGATCTGTTGATCCTGCACCTCAGTCAGGCAGGCCTTCATGACTCCGAGCAGATCTTCAAGTCCCTCTGGGATTTTAATTACAATCCCCTCCCCTTTCCTGCCCAAGAAAAAGGAGAAAAACCTCGCCTCTTCCTCGCCGAGCCGATCCTGAAGTTCACCCTTCGACACGATGTCCGTTGGCATGACGGAGCCCCCTTCACGGCGGCCGATGTGGCCTTCACTTATCACGCCATCATGGACGAGAGGGTGGCCTCCCCACGGCGCTCGGATTTTGAACTCGTCTCCTCGCTGACTATTCCCAGCCCCTACGAGGTCATCGTCCGCTACAAGAAGCCCTTCTCCCCGGCCCTAGCAAGCTGGATGCAGTCGATCCTGCCCGCTCACCTGCTGGAAAAGGTCGACCCAGCAAAATGGCCCGAGGTCTACAATCGCCACCCCATCGGCACCGGCCCCTTCAAGTTCAGTTCCTGGAAAACCAACGAGCAAATCAGGCTGGTTAAGAATCCCGACTACTCCCTGGGTTCCCCCTGGCTCGATTCCATCGTCTTCCGCGTTCTTCCCGATCCCCTGACACTCCAGCTCGCTTTCGAGACGAAGCAGGTCGATTTCTGGGGAGTCCAACCCTGGGCCGTGAAGGGTCTGGAAAACGACCCCCGCTACGACCTCTTCAGCGCTCCCGGGAACATGTACAACTACATCGGGTGGAATCTACGTCGCCCCATGTTCCAGGATCTAAGGGTGCGACAGGCACTGGCTAAGGCCGTCAATGTTCCCCAGATGATCAAATACATCATCTATGGCCGGGGAGTTCAGTCCAACGGCATCTACACCCCGCAGGTCTGGTTTTACGACCCGAAGGTCCGCCCGCTCTCCTACGATCCCGCCGCCGCAAGGGCGTTACTGGATCAGGCCGGATGGAAGCCCGGTCCGGATGGCATCCGCGTGAAGGATGGGAAACGGCTCTCCTTTACGCTGCTGGCTAACAACGGCAACGAAGTCCGCCGCGATATTGCGACCCTCGTCCAAGATGACCTCAAGCAGGTCGGTATTGAGGTAAAGGTGGAGATCTACGAGTGGGCCGTCTTGCTTAAGCGCTTCGTGAACAAGGGGGAATTCGATGCCATCGTGCTCGGTTGGGGACTCGGCTACGACTTCGACCAGTATGCCATCTGGGACTCGAGCCAGACACACCCCGAGGAGCTCAACTTCGTCGGATATTCCAACCCCAAGGTCGACCGACTCCTCTCGGATCTTCGCCAAGAATACAGCCGATCCGAGATCATCAGGATGGCTGGTGAACTTCAGCAAACGATCTACGATGACCAACCCTACCTCTTCCTCTTTGTTCCGGAAGGGACCTCCGTGATGTGGAAAGGAACCTACCGGATCAGGCGCCCAGGACCACATCCCGGTGAGTGGATCGACTCACCCGTCACCATGACCAAGGCCGGATGGAGCTATGACATGGAGTGGTTTTACCGACCAGAGTACCCACCCAAGGTAAAAACGGTGAAATCCTCATCGGTCTCAATAGGATCGAAAGCTTCAGCCCCATAACTATCCAAGCCATGGGATCCTTTATCATACGCCGACTTGGCCTGAGTCTTGTCCTGCTGTTCATCATCAGCATCATCTCGTTTTTCATTGTGACCCTCACCCCCGGTAGTCCCTACCCGTGGGGCGAACTGAACCCCAAGATCTCCGCCGAGGTGAAGGCCAACTTCCGCAAGAAGTTCCACCTCGATCGCCCCCTTCACGAACAGTACGCCCTCACCATGCGCGACCTCTTCACTGGGAATCTCCGCAGCATCAAGGATGACCGCCCCGTGATGTCCCGGATCATGGAGCGCCTCCCGGCAACACTTGCCCTAAACGTCACCTCCATCCTGATCTCACTCTCCTTCGGGACACTGCTGGGGGTGGCCGCGGCCCGCTATGCCGGAAGTTGGCAGGAGATCACCGGGTCCTTTGTCACCTTCATCTTCATTGCCCTGCCGGGATTCTGGATCTCTTACCTCCTGGCAATCGTCTTGGTGACGACGTTCGGGGTTCCCATCCTCGGCACCCAAAGCTACGGGATCGACTTTCCGAATGCTGCCGCCGATTGGCTCGACCGGCTCTGGCACCTGCTCATTCCGGCAACAGTGCTCGCCTTGGGGGGTATCGCTGTCCAGTCCCGCTACCTTCGCGCCACCATGATCGGGACCATGCGCGAGGATTACATCCGCACTGCCAGATCCAAAGGACTCCAGGAGGAGGTCGTCCTCTACAAGCACGCACTCCGCAACTCCATCCGCCCCATCATCTCCGGGATCGGCATGCTCCTTCCCGCGCTCATCAGCGGGGCCGTGATCGTGGAGAACATCTTTGCCTACCCGGGCATGGGCAGGCTTGGCTACGAGGCTGTTCTTGAGAGAGATTACCCGACACTTGTTGCATTGAACTTCGTGGTGGCCGCCCTCGTTTTGCTTGGCAACTTGATCTCGGACATCCTTTCAGCCGCGGTTGATCCCCGGGTAAGGCTCGAATAAACCCATTTTTTGAAACTAAGCCATGCGCTCGCACATCACACTGCTTAAAGGTTCTGACAAGAACCCTCAGGCATCCCGATTCCTGAGGCGCTTTCTGTCGAATCCCTTCGCCCTCCCGGCCGTGGTGATGATTCTCCTTTTTGTGCTGATCGCCCTGGGAACAGCAGTTCTTTCCTCGTTCGGTCATCAGTGGCCCTGCGACCCGAATCTGACCAATCTCGAGCAGAAGCTACTCCCCCCATCCTCCCTCCATTGGCTCGGCACCGACAATCTGGGACGGGACGTCCTCTCACGCATGCTTCACGGCGCCTACATCTCGCTCACGGTGGGAGTGGTGGCGGTCAGCGTCTCTCTTGGGATCGGGGTGCTTGTGGGAGCCATCTCGGGATACTTCGGTGGCCTGACCGACCAGATCCTCATGCGCTCAGTCGATGCCCTTCTCTGCTTCCCAACCTTCTTCCTGATCCTCACGGTCGTCGCGATCCTTGGACCGAGCCTCATCAACATCGTGGTCATCATCGGCCTTGTCAGTTGGACTGGCACGGCACGTCTGGTGCGTGCCGAATTCCTGACCCTCCGTGAAACAGAATACGTCAAGGGAGCCCGCGTTCTCGGACAGCATTCCTGGAAGATCATCACGCAACACATCCTTCCCAATGCGGCAGCCCCCATTCTGGTGACCGCAGTCTTAGGAATACCCGACGCCATCCTCTCCGAAGCGGGACTCAGTTTTCTCGGCTTCGGGGTCCAACCTCCTCAGGCCACCTGGGGGAATATTATTGCCGATGGGAAGACCTACCTGCTCTATGCATGGTGGCTGAACCTCTTCCCCGGCCTCGCCATCCTGATCGCTTCCCTGTCATTCTATCTGGCGGGTGACGCCCTGAGGGAAGCCGCAGAGGGCAGAGACTAAACCTTTTTTCATGCTTAAGATCGAAAATCTCCAACTCGGTTTTACCTCCCCCACGGGAGGAGTGATCACCCCCGCCCTCAAGGGAGTTTCCCTTGAGCTTGCCAAGGGTGAGACCCTGGCAATCGTGGGTGAAAGCGGCAGCGGCAAGAGCGTCACAGCCCTTGCGATCACTAGACTCTTACCGACTCCACCAGCCGTCTATCAGGGTGGACGCATTTTTTTTGAGGGACACGACATGCTCTCGGCACCAGATGCCGAACTCCGGAAGATTCGTGGCGGCAAGATTGCCTATGTCTTCCAGGAGCCCTCGACCTCGCTCAATCCGGTCTACACGATCCGCAGCCAGATTGCCGAGATGATCTCGCTCCACCGCCCTGATGTCACCGACATCGATGCAGAGATCATCAGGTGGCTCGACGCCGTAGGAATCGTCGATCCAAAGGGACGGCTCCATGCCTACCCACACCAACTCAGCGGCGGCATGCAGCAGCGTGTCATGATCGCCATGGCACTATCAGCACGTCCCGATCTTCTGATAGCGGACGAGCCAACCACGGCCCTCGACGTGACGATCCAAAAGCAGATCCTCGACAAGCTTCGTGAACTCCAGCGCGAGCTTGGGATGGCCGTCCTGCTCATCACGCATAATTTTGCCATCATCAAGGGACTTGCACGGCACGTTGCCGTCATGTACCGGGGCGAGGTCGTGGAGTACGGAGAGACGGAACAGGTCTTAAGAAACCCTGTCCACCCTTACACCAAGGCGCTCATCGCCTGCATCCCGCGCTTGGGAGATCATCGCAGGCGACTCCCAACGATTGGCGAACTTTAGGAGAACCAAACATGATCGAACGATACAACGACCTGGCGGCAAACGAACGGACCTACCTCGCCTGGATGAGGACGGCCCTTGCCCTGATCGGATTCGGATTCGTTTTGGAGCGCTTTGATCTCCTGATGAAGGCCTTCGTTCCCATGATGAAGGGCTCAACGGAATTGCATCATGCCACAGGCGGACGTGAGGCAGGGATGGTGATAGTCGTCGTCGGCATCCTCATTTTGCTACTCTCCTCCTGGCGCTTCGTCCACACCACCAACCTGATCACGAGTGAAAAGAGACAGGATTACGGCGTCCGCAGCGTGTTGGTTCTTGGGGGCATCTTTCTTATGCTGGCCTCCTTCGTGCTTTTTTACGTCTGCAGGATGACCATCTTGCAGTGAGGCTTACCACCTGCTCATGGTCCGATTATAAGCGCAGAGAAAACTCCTCGCTCTCGAGTTATTAGATCTTCTTGGGATTATCGGTAAAAAGTATAGTCTGACATTTCATTCCCCCCCATGAGTTCCCCCCTGCTCCCCTCGTTGGCCTGTCTTGCTGCCTTCCTGTTCTGGCATTCGGCTATCTCGGCTGAAACGCAGGCGACATCCCAGCCCGATTCAAAAAGCCCATCGCTCCACCTCTTCCAGAGCGGCAGGGTCGAGGCGTTGAGGGAGGCTTATCAGAACCGCACGAGCCCTGATGTCTCAAAGCCGACCCTGGAAAAGGCCCTCCATATCGTTGCTGAGGCAGAGAAGGTTGTTCATCACAAGGAGTTCTCGATCGTTGGCAACACCGGTAAGCTGAAGATCAACTCCTCGATGAGTGACCTTCACGACTACTTCAGCATCGCCCCTTACTACTGGCCGAACCCAAACACACCGGACGGCCTCCCCTATATCCGTAAGGACGGCGAGCGCAATCCCCGCAAGCAGCAGGTCAGCGACCAGGCGGAACTCTCGCGACTGATCAATGCCGTGACCAACCTCTCGCTCGCCTATCGCATCACCGGCAAGGAAGAATATGCGGAGGCAGCTGCACGCTTCCTGAGGGCGTTCTTCATCGATCCCTCCACCCGTATGAATCCTAACCTGAACTACGCCCAGGCGATCCTTGGAGTGAATGGCGGCAGGGGTGGAGGCATCATCGATAGTGAGTCGCTCAGCCAGTTGCCCGACGCCGTCACGCTCCTCTCCAAGAGCACCAACTGGAAGGCGAGCGACCGCAAGGCAATGAGTTCCTGGTTCTCGGACTTTGCGAACTGGATGCAGACCAGCAAGAACGGGCAAGATGAGAGCAGGGCCAAGAATAACCACGGCTTCTACTACGACCTCCAACTCTCCACCATGCTGCTAGGTGCCGGCAAGGAGACCGAGGCCCGGGAACTCCTCCAGCAGTCTCTCCCCAAGAGAATGGACAGCCAGATCAGGCCCGACGGTCAGATGCCCCTTGAGGAGGCCCGCAGGACCAGCTGGCACTACTGCTCCTTCAACGTGAGGGCCATTTGCAGGGCCGGATTGGTGGCCCAATCCCTCGGCATCAGCATCTGGGACAATCAGGCTCAGGACGGATCGGGAAG